>ERZ1464589.8-NODE-8-length-102061-cov-50.695959_pt1 | contig 102061 bp, 98 predicted proteins | sample MGYA00564003_ERZ1464589 | MGnify/ENA primary metagenome ERZ1464589 (study PRJEB39283, sample SAMN07832870) | human skin metagenome | isolation source: Scalp | host: Homo sapiens | place: India: Bengaluru | collected 2015-03-06 ...
CCGAGACTAGCGCGTGTCTCGTGGGCGCGTAGAGTTGGATAAGAGCCAGGTGCTCCCCCGCCCGATTGTTCAGTACTCCCGGTGAAGCCCGATATTCTCGACGAGGTCAAACCCGCCGAGCCCACTCCACCCCAGTTCGACAAGAACAAGGTGACCATTCCAGAAAGTTGGCCACGATGAGTAGTTGACCGTGCATGTATTTGTATGTTAATCTCTATACAGAACGATCCAATCAGTGAGAAGGAGCAAAAATGACCAAGATCGTTGAGGTTGTCGGTACCGTTGGCCACGTGGGTGATCTTCACGAGCTGAGCAACAACAATGCCGTCGTGAGCTTTTCCGTCGCCAGCACCGAGCGTCGCAAGCAGGATGACGGTACATGGGCTGAAGTCGGAACGATTTGGACCAATTGTCAGGCATGGGGCCGTCGCGCTCGACACATTCACAAGACCTTCAAGCCCGGTGATCGTGTCTTCGTCCGGGGTGAGGCCAGGTTCCAGAAGGAGTGGACCGACAAGGATGGCAACAAACATCCTGCCTCCGAGCGAATCAACGCGGACATTGCAGGTCATGACAATTTCTTTGATGCCAGCCTTACCGAGCGCAAGCCCAAGAACGGTGGCAGCAAGCAGGAGGATCAGCCAGCAGCCAAGCAGCAGAAGTCCGATGACCTCTCTGACATTGACGACGTTCTGGACAACATTGATTTCTGATGAAGAATAAACTCTTTCTTGTTGGTGTGTGTGTGGTTCTTGCTGGCTGCGCACACACCACCCTCCCCCGCGAGACCCCGACTCCGGATTCCGTTTCTTCCGTGGTTTCTGCGAGTCCATCTGCGACAAGAAGCACAATTGTAAGCACCAGTGTCAAACGCAACATCGTGTCGACAAGCGATGGACACACTTTGACAGTAAAAAGTGTCAAGTCGCTATCCAAGGTTGATTGCAAGGTTTCTACATCGACCGATTTTTGTCTTGCGGCGCGTGGTAAAGGACTTGAGGTGTATTTCTTTGCGGATGCGGAACGTTCAAGACTTTTTGAAATTTCTGCATCATCACGTCGGATGTCAGTGAAGGGGGCCAGTGATGCCAAAGTGTTTTCCATGCCCACTGATGATGGTCACAAAAAGTCCACAAAGGAAGTTCTCATTGTCACCGTGAAAGATGGCACGGGATGGATGCTTGTTCCGGATGACAAGATTCCCGATGTTGTTGTTTCCTGATTGGCAATTATAGCGATATTGTTGGTTGTTCATTTTTTGAGGAGGGTAAACGATGATGAATCCGTTACTATTGTGGGTCAATGTTCCCACGTGGGTAAACATTGTGGTGATCCTTGCCGCTGTGGCGTTAATTGCTTACGCCATTGTTCGTGGCAAGAAAAACAAGAGTCAGTAAATATGTGATTTATTTTTTGCGGCGGCGGGGTCTTTTTCTCGCCGCCGCTTTTTGCACTGAAGGACGGTTTTTATGCTATTCAAGCGCGTGCAACATTCTGAAAGTACGTGATAACGACGTGGACAATTTTTTTCTTCCGTGGGACCCTCTGCAATTGTCAGATGCAGTGAACAGTGGTCGTCGTGTACGCAAGGATCATGTCGCGATTCCCTTGTGTACAACGAACACTGGTGCGGTGCGATGGACTCCGTATGATAGGGATAACATGGGGTTTGCGGTGTCAGACATAGACGAGGTGTGCTCCGTGGTATCCGAGATCTTTCTGCGCGGCATTTTCTATCAGGACTCCCTCAATGTCATGTTCTATGATTTTGGGGGGTTGGTGTCGTCGTTCGAATGGCCAAAGCAGCCGTGGTTCCATTATGTTCCTTGCGAGTTTTCCCGTGAGCGTTTTTTACGTCAGTTGGGGCACCATGTGGATGTTATCAAGAGCAAGACCGATGGAGTGGAACCGCCAAACAAACCGTGTGACTTCATCGTTTTCCCCATTGTTTCCCCATTGTCCACACTTGAGATAAAAATGATGACATGGTTGCTGCACCGTCCACGTCAGCGCATATATCTGTGTCCCTTTTTTATCTGCACCGAAGGTATGGAGGAGCTTGTTAAGCGGTTTTCGGTGTTTCTTTTTCTGGGGCGCGAGAATATGGACTGGGCTGCCTACGACGTGTTCCCGAGTGCTGTCATTAAGGATTTCAAATGGGACAGGAAGTTGATTGGTCTTTTGTTTGATGACCATATAAGCCATCTTCAGCACGCCTATCGGTATGGGATCAATGAGCTCAGCAATTTGGGGGTTCAACGTGTGCAGCAGATAGAGGACCACAAAACCATGTACGAACAGTTCCTCGAATCGCTTGGATAATTGTGGAAATTTTGTTAAACTTGAGAAACCTAGAGAAAGGTTTGTCATGAAAAAGTGGCTGGAAGGGGCGCTGATCACGGCTATAGCGGGCGCTTTTATCTTCGGTGTCGTGGTGTTGATCCGTTTTTTCACCCGGCCTGTTTATTATGCCGACGCAGCTCCAAAACATTACAACAATCAAGCGTGTAAGAAATTCGATAATGGTTTCACATGTTCGGTGGTGATGAAGCCCAGCGACAAGGTTCCGCGTGGCGAGTTGGTGTCTCAGTCTGTTCCTGCCGGCACCAAGGTCAAGTTCACCACACCGATCGAACTGGTGTATTCTTCTGGACCAGCTCATTCCAAGGTTCCGGAGATTCGCGGCGAGACAGAGGAAAAGGCACGCCACATGCTCGATCCCCTGGGGTTTGATCTGCTCATTGATTCCACGGTCGATTCCCCCAATGTTGCTCAGGGTCGTATCGTAACGGTCAAACCCGCTGTGGGAACTCAAGTATCCAACGGCGCCAAGATCAAGGTATCCGTATCCTCAGGAAAGGTGTCCGTACCCGATTGGAAGGGAAAGTCACGTGCGGAAATCCAGAGCGACGCCGACAACTCCGGTATCATGGTGAGGTTTGACGAGGTACCGAGCAACGCTATTCCGGGCACCGCTGTTTCTCAGTCCGCCAAGGGCCATATGGACAATTCACTCAGTGTTTCGGTGTCATTGGCCAAACCCCAAAAAACCGCCAAAATTACTGTTCCCAAGGTTCGCGGGATGGCCCCCGACAAGGCTATGGCGGAACTTGCAACGGCTGGATTCTCTCTCATGGAAACCAGCGGTCAGGGCAACAAGGTGTGCGATGTGACTCCTCAGGAAAATGCTCATGCCGATAGTTCTACTCATATAGTATTGACGTTGTGCAAATGAGGTAAGTCGTGTCGCATATTCCCAAAATCTTGTTATCCTGCGGATTGTCTGCCTGCGTTGTTGTTCCTAGTGCCTACGCTTCCCCTGCAACAGGCGACACAGCTCAGATTGTTTTGGTGGGGTCCGATCAGACAACATTTTATCCCCCTGCTGGATCGTCGGTGAAACAGTATTTGCAGAGTATGGGGGTTGATTATCATCTTTATAAGAATATTGGTTCTGACATTCTTGCGCCCCATGAGGTTCGCATTCTTTATCGCGATTCCGCCCCTTCTCTCACCACTCGAAAAGTCCCCTTGGTGCGTAAGACCACAACCCTTTCCACTGATTCTTTGAAGAAGGGCGACAGGAAAGTTGCTGTTGTTGGTCGCGACGGGGAAGCCATTCAGACAACACGAGTCAAGGATGGTCAAGTGTCGTCATCGGTGTCTGTCCTCAAGGCCCCGGTAAACACGGTGATCAAGGTTGGCACACATGTTGATCCGCCTCCTGTCTCCTCGACGCCTATCCAGAACCCGAATCCATCTGATGTTATCCCCTCTCCGGTGCAGACCGTTGATCCGTTGGTGAAGACACTGTACGAACAGGTGGGCAAGCCTTATGTGTGGTCTCATGAGGGGCCGAATGATTTTGACTGTTCCGGACTGGTATACTGGGTGTTCAATCAGAATGGCTATCATATTCCCCGGCTTACGGCAGAGGGGTATGGGGCTATGGCTCATCGAATTGCCGTGGCTGACATGAAACCCGGAGACATCATGTACAGTTCCAGCCATATTGTGACCTACGTGGGAAACGGTCGGGTTATTCACGCTGCCAATCCTCGTGAAGGTGTTATTGAAAGCTCTGTGGAGGGACAACTTCGACAAGGTCTGGTTCCTGCTCGTTTTTCTTTTGTTAACAACAAGTAACAAGTGGGATTTCGTATCAGACTGCGCTGCGGTGGTATTGCTCATGCCTGTTCTTATGTGTCGAGTGGGGATACTCATCCTTGTTAATTGCGATGAGGGCGAGTCACTGTTCGATAATTGGGTTGCGGAGTGTTTAGAGATAAGATGTAAAGAAAAACTGTCAAAAATCTTTTGGAGGCGAGAATGTGACGACATGCGTTCCCCTTCTGTACGGATTTTTGACCTTCATACGGTACTCTGATATTGTGGGGTACACGGGCAACAACGAAGGAGATAGGTCATGGTGAACAACACATTTGCTGACCCTTCCTCCTCTGTGTGTGCCTTCAAGTTTTCCCGTGAGATCTACTCTGGGGTGGCGAATGAACACTGAATCCGCTACTCCGAAACTGGACAAGAATGATCCTGATGTCATTGTCCGGGCCTACAAATTTGCACTGAAACCGACTGCAATTCAAGAGCGGAAACTGCGTCAGCACACGGGTGCGGTGAGATTCGCCTACAATCATCTCATTGCCCAGTGGCGCGACGATATTCACACTCGTTTCGAAGAAAAAGAACATGGTGTTCCTGAGGACGAATTGACACCGTTTTCGTTTAAATGTTCCTTCTACGACATACACAATTACTGGAATCACACCAAGCGCGAGTGTGCTCCGTGGTGGCCAGAAGTGTCGAAGAACATCGGAGAGGACGCGGCACGTCGTGCTCATGACTCCATAAAGAACTGGCTTGACTCCAAAAGTGGGAAGCGCAAGGGTGGAAGAGTGGGCTTCCCCCGATTCCACAAGCGCAGATACCACGAATCATGTACGTTCTGGGCCGAGCCGCTTCGTGTCAACCCTGATCGTTACTCGGTGACACTGCCCCTAATAGGAACTGTCAAGACTTACGAAAACACGCGCGGGTTGCAACGTAAAATCGCCAAAGGTACGGCGAGGATCTTTCGGGCGACAATCTCTCGCGGGTTCAATTATTGGCATGTCTCCTTCACTGTGTACGAAAAGAAACGCATTCCCGAAACTCACCAAAATCCGGGTTCAGTAGTCGGGATCGACATGGGTGTGGGAAATCATGTCATCGTCGCGGCAAATCCTCACGGTGATGAAGTCATGCGTAGGGGACTTCCCACAACAATCTCCGACCATGACAAGAGAATTCGGCACCTTCAGCGTAAAACGTCGCGTAAGCGTGGCCCGGACACAAGGACGAAAACCACACCCTCAAATCGGTGGATTCGCGCAAACAATCAGGTTCGTAAGTATCACAATACGATGGCGAATGTGCGTCATGATTTTGCGGCGAAGGCTGCTCATGATGTGGCCAGGAATTATGAGACCGTCGTCATCGAAGACTTGAACGTTCGAGCTATGATGGCTCGTGGCGGCGCATACAAGCGGGGCCTGAATCGTGCAATAGCGCAGGCCTCGTTTGCCGATCTTCGTCGGAGAATCACTTACAAAACCCACTGGAATGGTGGCACTACTATTGTCGCTGATAGGTGGTTCCCGTCATCGAAAACGTGCTCGGGATGTGGAGAAGTGAAATCCAAGCTCTCCTTGTCCGAGCGTGAATACATGTGCCATCGTTGCGGTATTGTTGTAGACAGGGACCTCAATGCTGCAACGAATTTGGCGAAATTGGCTGTGCCGAAATCCGGTGTCAGCAACATTCACAGAACCGGGAGTTCGCCGGGGATGGGACGTGGAGGCGCGGGGAAGACCAACTCACTTTCGGGTGGGTTGGCACTGGCTGGTGAAGCGTCAATGGTCCGAAAGGGCCTGAGCGGCTGCAAAGCCGGTACGAGATAATCTGATTACTTAGGAGTTAGTTCTCATGCAACAGAATAGTTTTGTTCGACTTGCCCAGTATGCCCCTGATGCGGGGTTTGATATTATGGGAGGCGACATCGTTGTTCGATTTGATGGCGACGAGGACAATCTCATCGAGGCATTGAACATTGTTTCTGATTGTGGCGCTACGGGTTCCTGTGGTCATGTTCGCGCTCATTGTGTTGGTGGTCAGATCATTTCGGTTGATGGTTTTCCTAAGGTATATGACGATGTTATTGTTCTTGTCCCGTCCTTCATGGTGGGGCGTGAAGCATTCGAGACAGTGTGCGGCAAAGAAACGTTCGACTACACTATGCCCGAAAATTGCCCTGCCATTGATATTACACGTATGGCGCTGTCCGGTTCTGACCTAGTGTCATGGTATGTGATCGGGGAAAACATGACGTGTGAGTGGTATGGCCGTCCGGATAAGGACATGACACGTCGGATTTCTCTCATTGACGGAATTGTGAGCGTGAATTCCTATTATTCCGATGAGGGCAGATGGGCTACGATGTGTACTCTTCCGTTCGATCAGTTTCAGTGGAATCAGATCGAGGCCATTGATTCGGTTTCTGTGGATGTTGGAATGTGACATGTGATTTTGCTAGTTAAAGTTGTATCCGACATTGAGGAGTAAGTGTTTCCCTTTCTGTACGGATTCTTGACTTTCACACGGTACTTTGATACTGTGGAGTACACGGACAACGAAGGGGGTAGGCCATGGTGAACAACACACTTGCTGATCCCTCCTCCATGCTTGCATCAGTACGGGAAGGAGGAAAAATGCTCATCAAGGATTTGGCGCAGATCGACGCCGAGAACGTTCGCCGTGAATACTGGGACGGTATCTTTCCCGTGGACCCTATCGTTATCGCACGGCGAATGGGTGTTACCCCATACCTGTCCCGTCTGGGTGACACGTCAGGACTGATCGTGCGCCCCACAAACGAACAAGCAAAAATCTACGTCAACCAATTTGAGTCGAAGGCCCGTCAACGTTTTACCTGTGCCCACGAGATCGGTCACTATGTGGAGCGCGCACGTAACAGAGACGATGCGTACACGTTCCGGGACCGCCGTTCTGGCAGGGCTGATACTCCCCATGAGTGGTATGCGGATTTCTTCGCTGCGAACCTTCTCATGCCGCAGGCCGTCTTCGAGGAACTTGTGGAAGTATACGGTGCTACCTGTGATGAACTGGTGTGCTACTTTGGCGTGTCCATCAGTGCCGTGCGTACAAGGGTCAGACTACTGGGACTGGGCAACGATATCTGAGAATGTTGCTGAGCGCACTGTCCAGAATCGGGAGTTCGCCAGGGAAGACCGTGGTATCTTCGGGCACCGACCGGTGAAGCGTCAATGGCTCGAAAGGGCCTGAGCGGCTGCAAGGCCGGTACGAGATAATTTGACTACTCGTGCAACGTTCCACTATACTGTGAGCCATGAGTCTTCGTATTGCTCATTTGTCTGATATTCATGCTGGTTATTCTTCGGGGCGCGCAACCACCTCTGAGGGTGTCAATGTGCGCGCCGCTGACGGATATCGTGCGTTGAAGTTTCTCATTGACGATGTGCTGGATGTGCAACCTGATTGTGTGCTCATCTGTGGTGATGTTTTTCACACTCCTACTCCCGACATGCGCTCCATTGTCGAGGTGCAGGAGCAGTTGCGTCGTCTTACCATGCCTGTCTATATTTTGACGGGTAATCATGACACTAATGATGTGCGTGCTGATGTGTCTGCTGCGCGTATTCTTAACGACCCGGAACGTCATATCTATGCTCACGCCGAACCTTATGTGAGTTATGAGATTGCCGATGGGGTGGTTCTGCACATGGTTTCTCATCATGCCTTCACTGATCAGGAGGAGACCATGAGCAGTATTAAGCCGATTGATGGTGCGGTGAATATTTTTGCCACGCATGGTTCGGTGATGTCTCATGGTTTCAAGTTGCACACTGATGCATCTCCGCGTGAGGTGGTGATCCCCGACGATTTGTTGCAGGGTTGGGATTATGCCTTGCTGGGGCACATTCATTCGCGGGGTTGGGTGGATGACAAGGTGTTTTACAATGGGTCGTTGATTCGTCGAGGGTTTTCCGATGCGCCCGGGGATCGTGGCTGGACGTTGTGGGATATTTCTGGGAAGGATTTCACCCAAGACCTCCGATGTGCTCCTCAACGTCCGCAATATGATTTTGATCTCATTGATGCGGTGGACATGACTCCTACTGATGTGACCGATCTTATTGTGTTTCGTCTGGCCAATACGGATGACGGGTCGATTGTGCGTCAGAAGGTGTTGGGTGCGAGTGTGGATCGGCTGGACACCAAGGCTATCAAGGCGGCTGCGGCTCATACGCTGTCGTGGCAGTTGGTGTCGAAGCCGATGGAGAAAGAGATTGTTGTGGAGAAGGAGTCGGTGGGGGCTGCCGATGTGGTGAGCAGTTTCGATGAGTGGACCGGGCTGTATCAGTGGCGTAACATTGACGAGTCGGATCGCACAACGGTGACGACAAGGGTTCGCGGGTGCATCGAATCCGGCATGGAAAAGACGCTGGAGGACTGAGATGTTGCTGACTAGTGTGGAACTGTTTGATTTTCGTTGCCATGAGCACATTGTGGTGACACCGCCGGCTGAGGGGATCACGGCGATTGTGGGTGGCAATGGTGCTGGGAAGTCCACGATTGTTGATGCGGTGGCGTGGTGCTTGTATGGGGCTAAGCCTTCCGGTGTTCCTCGCATGTCGTCGTTGATTCGTCATGGTGCGGATTCGTGTTGTGTCCGTGTCGAGTTGGTTATCGAGAAGGATACTGTGCTTGTTGAGCGGCGGGTGGTGTCTGGTTCGACTGAGTGTGATGTGTGGGTTAACGATGAGCATCGAGCGGGTCCGGCGGTTTCCCATGTCGATCCGTTCCTGCGTCGTCTGCTGGGTATGGATGTCAAGGGGTTCTTCTCTGCTGTGTTCGTGGCTCAGAAGCAGGTGGATCAGCTTGTTGTGGCCTCACCGAAGGAACGCGGGGCCATCATTGAAAAGCTGACTGGTGTTGCTGCGATCTCCACTGGGTTGACTGATGCCCGCGCCCGCTACAGGGAAGCAAAGAACGCGGTGGATGGGTTGGACGTTCCCGATGTTGAATCCTGCCGTGAGAATGTTGACGAAATTTCGGAAAGTTTTGTCCATGTTTCAGAAAATTTGTCGAAGGTTTCTGAAAATGTTCACAATATTCAGGAAGAGTATTCGACAATTTCTGAAAAACTTTCTCAAGCTGAACGAATTTCTGACAAACGTTCCCAATTGTCTCAAGTTGTTGCCACATGTCAGGCGATGCTCGAGGCCAAGACGAGTGAGGTGAACAGCATTGAGATTCCCGAAAGTGTGGATTGTGACGAGGCACCTGTGAGTGCGTCCGATGTGTCTGCTGCCCGATCTCGACTCGCTGATGCCCAATCCGTTCAGCGCCGCAATGATGAGCTGAAGAAGCGTCAGCGGGCCATTGTCGACAAGCTGGGGTCTGATGTGCGTTCCAAGTTTTCCGACGCCCAGAAAGCTGTGGACACATATTCAGAAAAGCAGGAGAGCACGCAGGAAAGCATTGCCGCCTCGAAAAGCAGTATGGCACGACTCCGCAAGGCCATGTCGACACTTTCTGAAACCGACTCGACCTGTCCGACATGTGGCCAAAAAGTCGACAATGTTTCCGAAATTTTGTCAACACTGCATGAAGAATTCGACAAGTTTTCCGAAGATGTCGACACGTTTTCCGAAGTTTTGGACACGGTGAAGGACAAGCGCGCCAAGGCCGAAAGTGCGGTGGACAAGCTGACCCGCGCCGTCGATGTTCTGGAAGAGAAGCCCGAACCCGCAGACGACATTGACATGCTGCAATCCGAGGTGAGGGATCTGGAGCGGCAGTATGACCGAGCTCGCGACATTGAGGCCTCCCAGCAGCGACGTCAGCAAGCTTTGAGCCGTGTGAACCTGCTGAATAAGGACATTGAGAAGGTCAACGGCAAACTTTCGAAGGTTTCAGCGGCCTTGAACAACTTGGACGATGTCGATGTCGGTTCGGTGCGCAATCACATGTCCAGCGTGTCCGAGAAGTTGCAGAAGGCCGTGGCGGAGCAGGGTGATGTCAAAGCCGAGAAGGCGCGGTTGCAGGCAGAACTCGACCGGGCCAAAGAGCTGCTAGATGAGGCCCGCAAGGCAGATGATCACTACCGCGCCGCTTTGAGTGAGAAGGTCATTGCCGGTGCTGTGGTGGACATGTTGGAACAGTTCAGGACATTCCGTGTCGATGAGTCCATTCCGGTTGTTGAGTCTCGCGCATCCGATATCGTGTCCAAATTCACCGACGGACATATCACGGAAATTCGTCTCGATTCCAAATTTGCCGCCTCTGTGGTCATGTCCGATGGTGATGTGAGGCCGGTGGGATTGCTTTCCGGTGGTGAACTCTCCGCTGTCGCCCTTGCCTTGCGGTTGGGAATCTCCATGTTGCTCGGTAATGACGGCCTGCTAGTATTGGATGAGGTGTTGGTGTCTCAAGATGATGTGCGTAGTGAAAGGATCTTGTCTGTTATGAAAGAAATGTGTGCCGGTCAGATTGTTATGATTTCCCACGGTGCTACGACAAGTGAGATCGCCGATTGTGTGGTGCAGCTGTGAAAAACAACAAACCTCTCACGATTGGTCTCATCTCCGTTGCATGTGCCATTGCTCTTGCTGTCGTCGTCGCCCTTGTTGTCATGCCCGCTGTTCAACGCCACCGTGCGCAGCTCATATTGAATGACGCATACACCGGACCCATTACCGTCGCCAATTCAGATACGGTGGAGTTCAATGGTAAGAAGGTTGACAAAACGGCCCCTGATCAGCTGGCACTTTCAGACGATGGACAGGAGGCGACAAAACCGGCATCCGTGAATTTTGGTACACGCGGAAAGTCTGTCGATGTGTTCGTTGATTTCTCCGATCGTCACAGCAGGGATTTTTTGTCACTCAACCGCAATTCCCTGAAGTCGATGGTGGAATCCGGGCGTATCATTTTGCGTATCCATCCAGTTCCCTCCACCAACCCCACCGGAATGTATGCAACACAGGCCATTTCGGAAGTCGCAGCTGTTGCCCCCGAGAAGACATGGGACTACATTGGGGATGTGATCAAGATGTGCGCCACCCCGTTGAGCAACCCGGCCAAAACATTCGCGGAGGCAGCTGAGGCGTCAGGGATCAGGGGAGTCGGCAAACTCAATATCCAGTCGGGTCATTTTGCTTCATGGATTGTTTCCGGAGCCCCCACCGACAAGATTGTTCTTCCTGCTGTGTACATCGACGGAAAGAAAAGCGACAATACCAACAACACCACACAGTTGCGCAAAGAGATTCTAGGAAAATGAGCGACGATGATAGGGGCTCTTAAAAAAAACAGTTTTGACGCAGCGAAATAATAGTGATATTGTCGTTGTTGTAGCAGTTATAAGGGGCAGAAAAGGTTTTCGATTGGGATCTTGGAAGCAAGTAAGCAGCCGTGGCCAGGCTGAATGGGCCACGTTAACAAAACTGTCAGCAAACTTTAATCGCCAACTCTCGTAGCGATTTCGCGCTCGCAGCCTGAGTGCGCGTCCAAGCAGTATTGTCGTGTGTATTGCAATTTGGGCGTGGTTGAACACGACTAGAGATTTGTCCGGTCTTTGTGGATTTCGTTCGGACGGATCTGACATGCAACGAATCTGCCCGTTGGTAAAGGTGTGATGCAGGGCCTACGACGCGATTGACCTGTATCTATGCTGGAGAAAGCTTGTTGACAATATTTTAAGACGCGGGTTCGATTCCCGCCTGCTCCACAAATTGACGGGTGAAGTACTCTACCGTTGAGCAAATTTATGGAATCCAGCAGACTTTTCTTGTTGCGATCTGTTCTCAATGTGAAAAAGCATTGCGTAAAGCTAGCGTCAAGAGAATTATATACAGTTCTTATGATATTAGAAAGTATATAGAGAAAAGTCCCTTAAGCAGAGGTGTTGAATATGTGTCGTCGCGGAGGTCCACGGTGTACCCGTCATGTTCTTGATCGTTTGAAAAACAGGGAGGAGAAGTACAACGAAGTTCTTCAGCAGTATAAGAACGGAGAAGTGGGCAAAGATAAGCTCGATTCAGCGAAAAGGGCTTTTAATGCTGCGCGCGAATCCTATAGGTCCACTACTGGATACGAAAAGGAAATGCGTAAATATGCACAACAATGCAAAGATTCAGGAGATGAAAAAGGGTATCGCGACGCAAATGAGGAGGCCAATACAGCAAGGAAACGTCGTTTTGCCCTACGAAAAGCTGCCCAAGGTGATTGGATAGAAATTGACAATCCTATTACGAGGCAAAAAACTAAAATTACCCGTTTTTCTTGTGAACATGCGGCCAATTCTCGAACTGCGTATTACAACGGTTCGGAATCCGCTGTAGCGAGTTCCACTAACAATCTTGCCAACCCTTCGAATATGCGTCTTGTCAAAATGAGTCGTGACGAGATTTTGAAGGAAGCTCGTCAAAATCAAGAAGACCTTGCCAATTTGTCCAAACAGTACCTTGTTCTTAAAGAACGTAAAAAGGCCGGTAAAAATGTTGACAAGGAGATTAGCGAAAACCGTTCGAAAACCCGCAAGGCTCGATACGATTTTGACCAATGTCTAGCACATACTCAAGGTTACGATGCTATTCTTGATGGTAAATTTGATGACAGAGATGTGAGCGATATCTCAGAGGCAGCGGTTTTCGATACAAAGAATTCCAAAGGCAAAATGGGTAAGGGGGTAACTATCCCGAGGAAACATATTTCTGATGATCATGGGTACCTTCCCCGAAGGTTTAAAAAGGGGGAAATTGTACCTAACAGTGTTCACCAAACAAAATTCACCACACATTACAATGGAGAAATTGTTGATGCCACGGTGAAGACAGAGATTGTCAAGATGGGAAAGAAATATTATGGTGTAACCCGCTTGACAGGTAAGGGCGCGATGTTCTCCTCCAATAACGCCACCGAGGGATACGAAGTAGGAGAATTGGCCAGTAAGCAGCTTACTTCTAAGGGGACCTTCGAGAAAACCGTATACTCTTTCGAGACCACTTCGCATAAGGAAGCTAGACACTTGCTGTACGAAGAAAATAAGAAACTCTCGGTTGACTTGACCAAGGAAGATGGTACAATAGCTCCTGAAGATGCATCAAACTCTTGTGTTGGTCTTGCCTTGAAGACTTTTGGTAAGTATCGGCACAACAGGTTCCGCAACGGGAGGATCGCCAACCCAACCGTCAGGACCAAGCAGAACAGCGACATTGACGACACTTACAAGAAAGGCGATTGATTATGGCTGTTGTAACTTTCCCTATCCATGTTGGATTATGCCGGAAGTATGGAGTATGGGTCAACGAAACACAGGAACAAGCCATCGAAGAACTTGAAGATTACAAAAAAACTCTCAAGCGTCTTGATGAAGAAGTTAGTGTGGGTTTTGACCCTGAAATTGTGGCCAACAACGCCATGGTAATTGTTGATCTTCCACATGCAACCGTCGATCAACTCAAGGCCATGGAGCCGGGTCGTCTGTGCTTCGATGTATGTTGCGCTTTTCCTGAGTGGGATGACAAATACTGGTGTGACTTCATTTTCCCGATTGAGTGGCTCGATGAAGTTGGGTATTACGATGGTCTTGATGAGGATCCTGATGCTCAAGGTCCTAAGAATGCACCTGAGTGGACCAAGGATGCACAGAGCGTTGTCATCTGGAATCCCAATCCGGATGATTTGAGCCCAAGCCCGTATGACCTCCTTGATGAAGACGAATTTGAAACTGTCGACTGAACACCATTTCTCACTGAATCCGCCTCCGTGACATATTGTATACTGAGGCGGATTTTTCCTTAGGAGTTATTTGTGCGTTTTTTTTCTGACGTAAAAAATGACACATGGCTATTGACGCTGTGGTGTTTCACGTTTGTGGTTTCGGTGGGGGCGACGTTGGTGTCGAACCCTTCTCAGTGGTGGAAAGTGGCGCTTGCCGTCTTCACCGTGGGGTTAATGACGGTTCTTTTTGTCCACGCCAGATTTGTTTTTAAGGCTTTTTTCTCGTGCTTTGTCATTCTGGTTTTTTCCGCGCTATGTTATCGTGCTGCATCCTTTGACCCTCGTGTAGCGTTGTTGTGGTCAGTGTCCATTGTGTGTGTGTTCTTGGCGTGTGTGACGATCAGTTTTGTTGCGCCTCAGTATCGCAGCAGGTGGACTCACGCGACATGTGCTGGTGTGGCCCATGGTGTATTGACTTCGCTTCTGTCAATGGCCAAGCTTCCTGCGTGGGCTTGCATCATGTGTTCCGCCGTGGTGTGTGTGACGGTGTTTGTTTTTGTGTACTTTGCGGTTATTCGTGAGTTGGTGACAAAGCGCCCGGCGGTGGGCAATTCCGACGAGTTCTCCGACGAGGTGGTCTCTGAGGCTTTGAGTAGAGGTTGGGGAGCTTGGAAGCGTCGGAAGAACGTCTTGGTGTGGAATGACCATGCATGTTATCTTGTCACGTCGATTTTTCTGGATGAGAAGCTCGGAACTGACCGTAGGGGGCGGTTCACATATGCTGGTTCGAGGATTGACAAGTGGCTGTTCACGGTGTGCATGTCCATAGCGGCAACGGTGCCCACAACGCCGGTTTTCCTGGATGTCTTGAAAACCGACCGGATGAGGACGTTCACTGTTTCCGTCCCCGATTCTCCGCATGGGTTTCCTGCTGTGATGATTCCTTGGGATGACTGGAATGATGTGTTCTCTCAGATTGACAAGGTGAAGGCTCCTGAACTGTCTCGGGATCAGGTCGATTTTTTGGATTCTCATTTGCCGGAGTCTGTCTGATGCGATAGGATGGTGCAGACCGGCGAGACAGAAGGGCAGATAGTGGAATTTTACGAAGCCGTTCAGCGCAGACTTGTTGGTTCGCTGTTTGCCGTGCCTGATGCCTTGTCGCAGGTTCTCGAGACAATTCGTACCGATGACGTGGAGGAGCCTCAGCTCAATCTGATTTTCGATGCTATGGCGCTGTTGGCTCGCGAGGATGTTCCGGTTTCCGTCATTGCAGTGGCTGAGAAATTGGATGAGCAGGGGATGCTGGAGAAGTCGGGCGGCATTGGTTCACTGTTTGCCCTGTCCTCCGATGGCAAAAAATATGCATGTGAGGCTACTCCCGCTGTGTATGCCCGGATCGTCAAGGAGCTTTCTGCTAAGACGAAGATCGCGGTGAGTCTGGATGAGGCTAAGTCGCAGTTCAAGCCTGATTCCGGGGTGAAGGCGTCGGATGCTGTGTCAACGTTGCAGTCGGTGTTGAATGAGCGACTGTTGTCCTTGTCGGATTCGTCCACTGTTTCTCGTTTTCCACAGGTGTTTGACGCGTATCCGGATATATTGCGTGACCGGAGGGACAGCTCGAATGAGGACATGGTGGGTATCCCGTCGTTGCTTCCCACATTGGACAGTATTACTCATGGGTGGCAACCGGGTCAGATGATCACTATTGGGGCTCGTACGGGTATTGGCAAATCGGTTTTTGCGGTGAATTGTGTGGTGGCTGCGGCTCAGGCTAATGCGACGGTGATGCTTTTTTCCTTGGAGATGTCGCAGGATCAGATCACAGACCGTATTGTGTCTTCGACGACTGGGATTCCTTTGTCGACGTTGAAGACTGGCGAGTTGAGTGCTGAGCAGATGAACATGTTGGACAATGACGAGATAGCAAGGATGCGGATCATTGTTGACACCGAGCCGAAATTGACGGTGGACATGATTCGTGCGAGGGCGTTGAAGCAGGCTCAGTCTCCGCAGGGTCTCGATTTCGTTGTCGTGGATTATTTGCAGCTCATTACGCCGGTGGGGAGGTTTTCTAGTAGGCAGGAGGCGGTTGCCGACATTTCGCGTAACATGAAGCTTTTGGCGAAGCAGTTGGGGGTTCCTGTTATGGTGTTGGTGCAGCTTAATCGCAATGCTGGCAAGGATGAGGAGAATCCTATGCCGGAGTTGGAGCACATTCGGGAGTCTGGTGCGATTGGTCAGGATTCTGACGTGGTGTTGTTGCTTCATCGTGACAAACCGCTTGATTCCGTTGTTCCTCATACGCTGGTCATTGTGGCGAAGAACCGGGATGGGGAGGCGTCGAGAATTATTCGGTGCCATTCTGATTTGGAGTGTTCGGTGTTTCATGAGGTGCGCAAGGTGGCTGATGTTGAGGATGATTGGAGCGAACTGGAATGAACCCGATAAGGTTAAAATCTAATCCGTTGTTCTATGATGATGACACGTTGTTTGATGAGGTATCGTTGAGCGAAAAGCAACGGGTGGACAGTTTCATGGCTCGCTGGTTTGAGTACATGAAGCCTGCTGATCACTATCTTCGCTATTTTGCCACTCATGATTACGAGAAGACGTTCAGTAAGGCTCGTGATTTGTTTTTGACGTATGTAGTGCGTGGGTCGTGGTCTGAGCAGCGGTTCATCATGAGTGTGGATTATGTGTTCGTCAATCGGTGGGAATTGTCTCATGCGTCGATGGCCAAGGCGGAGAAGATGTGGGGAAGATTGCCGTTGCAGAGAAGGAGTCGTCGCCGTGGGATTTGAAGATGTCGTGGATTCGGAGGGTTTTGTCTTTGCCCACCATAACGATAGGGATATGGATTCTTTTGAGCGGTTTCGTCGGCGTGCGCAGGATCGTTATGTTCGTAATCAGCAGAATAGGCGGGTTCGGGAGATCGACAACAATGTGAAGCTGTGGGACCGTATGATCAGGCGAAAAGTGTGCACCGTGGATGTGGACAGGCTGGGATCGTTCTTCGTGGTCAATGATGAGGACAGGGCCTACTCTATCGTGCGTGAGTTCATTTCTCGTGGCTGGGTGTGTCCGTCTGAGGTGAAGATCATGTCGCAGGAGGCTTTGTTGTCGCTGTTGTCGTTGGGTTTTGCCGCTGCCGATGAGTTCAAGGACATCTTCTCTCACCGTGTCTTCCTCATCGACCAGATCACCGAGCGCACATACAGCGACCGGGAGCTGATGGTGTGGAATCGTCTTGTGGACCGTACTCGTTTCGGCGATCAGCACGTTGTCTTTTCCGGCGAGTGTTCCTTGGAGAATTTTTCGGACAGGTTGATGAATCCTTGCCGACATGTGACCGAATGTTCCTCAAATGTGACGAAACCTGACGACATTTCCGAAAAGTTGGGACTGTTTTCGTAATCTTTGCCAATTTTCCACACTTGACGAACATGTGGAAAACTTGACGAAACTGTAGTAAACTCTTGAGCAAGCTTGTCGAAACTTATGTAAGGTTGGCACATGTACGAAAAATTTCCCCATGGTCACTTCTGGGGTTCATTGGCTTGCGCGGCGGGGTGTCTGTGCGTCATTCCCGTGGTGGTTGTGGCGATGGTGCTTCAACTGGCTCGCATCCCCGTCGCTGTGTGGAGGTCGATGCCAGATGAGCTTCCAGACGTGAGTATTGCCGGTCACAACTATCTTTACGACAAGAATGGTGCTGTGTTTGCCGAGGTGTGGGAACAAGATCGTGTCAAGTTGCAAAAAGTGAATCAGATCAGCACATTCGCACGACAAGGCCTCATCGACACAGAGGACAAGCGCTTCTACGACCACAACGGATTCGACTTTCGTGGCACCGCTCGCTCCGCTCTGTCAGGTCACGGCGGCGGATCAGGACTCACACAACAGCTGGTCAAAAACCTCCAATTCTACGACCTCTCCACCAACAAGAACCGAGAAGCCACCGCACACACCTACGCTCGAAAAGCTCGCGAACTCAAATTAGCCATGAACTACGAGCACCATCACACCAAGGATGAGATTCTCCTGACCTACTTCAACACGGTCGCATTCGGTTCCCCCAACATCTATGGCATCGAAACGGCGGCACAATATTTCTTTAATCGTCATGCCAGCAACCTCACCTTGGCCCAGTCGGCAGCACTCGTAGGGACCGTCCAAAACCCGGTGATGTTCAATTTCAAAGGCGACAAGTGGAAGGACCGTCAAAAAGTCGTTCTAGATCGTATGGTTTCCGAGGGTCATGTAAGCAGACAGCAGGCAGACAAGGCGTACCAGGCGAAACTGACATTCGGCCACAAACGAACCGGTGGGGGAAACTGCTACACATCCGCATACCCCGAATACTGCAACTACGTCATTAACTCCATCAAATCCAACCCACGCTACGGCAAAACACGCGCAGACAGGGAACGACTACTGGCGCGGGGAGGTTTGCACATTCACACATTTCTCGACCCACGCGCCATGTCCGTCGCCAATGACACCCTAAAAAACGGCTACGGGACACACAATCGCATCATCGCCCCCACTGCCGTCGTCCAACCCGGAACTGGAGGTGTACTAGCCATGGCACACAACCGCAACTGGGGCAGCGGAAGCGGAAAAACAACCGTACCCACCCCACTCATTCCAGCCGGAGAGGGATCGGTCTACAAAGTCTTCACCCTCGCAGCCGCCATGGCACAAGGACACCTTAACGAATCCGATCTCGCTTTCTCCTCCGAATGTCCGCTGCATCCCGGTCCTCACTACGATGCACCTCCAGGAGGATTCAAAAACTCCGTGTCATGTGGGATGCAGGGCGGATACATGAACTACAAGAAAGCCACCGCATATTCCTCCAACACATGGTACGTCACCTTGGAGCGTCGAATCGGTGTCAATGCAGTCAAGAAATTCTCCTCATCGGTTAATCTCGCTGCTCCAGACACCGTAGGCAAACGATCACTGTCATACACTCTGGGTGTCGTTGGAAACAGCCCCGTCAATGTCGCCGCCGCCTTGTCCACATTCTCCAACAAAGGTGTCTTCTGTCCGGCTACTCCAGTTGAGAAAGTATCCTACGGCGATGGCACCTCACCCATTCCACCCGACGGTTACAACCCTGACAATGATGGATGCCGCCCCGTAATGTCGCCCCATGATGCCGGTGTCGTCCTCAAAGCCATGCGAGCCAACGTGTCTGGTGAGATTCCACGCGCGTTCGGCCTCAAAGCTCGCATCCCCGGCTATGACACGGTGGGGAAGTCGGGAACCAATCAGGGAACCAATACGTCATGGGCTCAACTGTCCTCCGGGTACACAGTATTCACCAACGTTTACGACATGGACACACCAACTCGCGGAATCGATGACGTGTACTACAATGGTTGGGATCATCCGTGGTACAAGAACACCGCACTGGAGGCCGGAAGCACCATTATGAAGAAGTTGTTGTCCAATTCTCCGAACGTGGCAATGGACTACAACAATCCGCAGGAAACATTTGTCAAATATACACCCAACGAAGACGGTTTTATTCTGGTTCCATCTGTGATAGGATTGACCCCAGAACGCGGAGTGGAAATTTTGTCGGGAATGGGGATCAACGTCAAAGTGTCGAAGAAAACCGTTCCCACGCCACATGGATACAGACCCGGTGCTATTGCCACTCAATCGGTGCAACCCGGAAAACGTCTATCGCGCGGAAGTGAAAAAACCGTTGTTCTCTATCGAGGAGGAAAGTAAAAATGGCACAAAGCGATGTTCAGGAACTGCTGTCAGGTTTCACCGAGTACCGTAACAATTTGATGAAGAAGCGTGAGCAGTTGTCCAAGGAAATTCAAGAACTTGCTGAAAGCCTCAAAGCCATTGATGCTGCTCTCAAGGGGGAAGACAATCCCACCAAGCCCGTTGAGAAGAAGGCAACAGTAAACAAGGAAGAGCCCAAGAAGCAGGAAAAGAAGCCCGCCGAAAAGGAATCCGACGACACTTACGATGACGACCTGCCATTCTGAAAGGACACGCCGTGAAATTCACCATTAATGTCAAATCATTTGCCGAAGCTCTGTCGTGGGTGAACAAAACCTTCGATTCTCGCCGCCACGACAACAACAATCGTCAGCAGTACATGGCGCTCAGTCTCAATGACAGCAAGCCATATCTGTTCTTCGTCGGCCCAACATCATACATGCGTGCCGAGTTCACAACCGAGGGCGAGATTGACGGCAATGGAGTGTTCGTTCTTGATGAGCAGTACCTCTCTCATCTTGGCCCGGTCCTCTCCAAGGTCAAGGGAACGGCTGTAGTGCGCGGAAATTCTTCCTCCATGAGCATCGACACAGGTTCTGGACGTTACACTATTCCACTACTTGAACTTGATCCCCCTAGTGAACCCGAGATTGTGACACTGGGTGAAGTTCCAGACCGCGAGTTCTTCACCTCCATGAAGAATCTTTCCAAGCTGTGTGACCGATCCAGCACAGGAACCGTGTTCGAGTGCGTTGATGTGACCCTGAACGATGACACCGCCCTATTGATGGCCACCGACCGTTTCGCCCTGTCAGAAATTGGTGTGAATTTCGATCAACAATCAGACATTCTCAACGGTGAAACCCTCCTGATCCCCTTCTCTCGCGCCTCCATGGTGAGTGCTTCTCGCGGCTTGGACTCGTCGGTGGATCTGGTTTATGAGCCTACGACGAAGAAATTTGGATACCGTTTTGATGATGGACGTGTTGCCTTATTCTCGCTTATCAAGGCAGAACCTATTAATTACGGCTCTGTGAAGAACAAGCGGGACACCATGACCAATTCTCTTATTGTAGAGACTGCGGCTTTCAAAGATGCGCTGTCCATGGTGTCTAGCTTGACATGGGATGACAAGTACATTTTCCTTGACATCACCGAAGATGGTCTTGAAGTGCGCGATGAGTCAGGGGCAAATCGCAAGTCCGTGGTGATTGAGCCAGAAAATGTGACCGAGTTTTCCGCCAAGTTCTCCAAGGTTATTATTGACGAAGCATTCTACCCCGTCACAACAGCCTTTGTTCGTCTTCAATGGTCCGAGTCCAACACCTTCGTTTTCACTCCTGTTACCGAAGATCGTGAACCCATGAATAACGCCTTCGTTTTGTTTATTGGGGCCAAATGAGTCATATCGCGGCTGCTCTGATTCTTGCTGGTCTGTGGTGTTATTCTCGTTTCAGGCCACCTCGTGATTGGAGTGTGGACAACCTCGACTGGTGGGACGGTATTGCTGCGGTAGTGGCCCTGCTGTGTTCCTTGTTGGTGTCCGGGGGTGCGGTGAGTGTTGCGGTGCTGGTCTACGTCTACATCACCAGCTGCATTACGGACATTGAGGTACACAGATACGACAGATGGGTGCTGCGGATAGCCATTCTTGCATGTGTTTGCGCCAACGTTTCTCTCGTTCCGGGCGAGTATATGTGGTTGTGGATAGCAATGATGGCCGTGTGCGGAATATTCGTCGGGATGCCCAAAGTCATGGGGAGCAGTGACGCGCGTGCTCTCATGTTGTGCGTTGCTGCTGGTGTTCCGCTTTATGGACCCGAGATGTTTGTTTATGGTTTGGCGGCGTCGTGCTTGTTAGCGTTGGCATGGGTGGCGATAAAAGCCATAAGGGAGCGCCATTTTTCTTGGTACGACCGTATTCCTATGATTCCCTTTCTTGTCCTTCCGCACATATCGCTAGCTTTGTATTATTGCGTATAATGTTTGCAAAGTTTGAGAAAGATTGTTACAATGTTGATGAATGGAGGTGAGGACAATTTCGTTTACATGGCGCACTATTCATGTCGAGTTTCCTGAGACGCTTGTTCCGCTGTACGACAAAATGTCTGAGGTTTTCAACACTGTTTTATGTGATCCTTCCTTGCGTGTGGGTGTGGTGAGCGTCGATCCCACTCTTCGTCGCGGTGATTATCGAAATGAGATGCGCCGTGTTATTGGTAATGAGGTACGCGACTTGCTGGGTCCCGATTTTCCCAACAAGGCGTGGCACAGCAGAATAATCTTTGAACAGTTGCGTCGTATGGTCATTTCCCTGCGCGAGCGACAAATTGTTTTCGACACTCTCAATGGTGGTCAAGTTGATTCGCTTTTCTGGTCACGGATTCATGAGCGGGGCGTGTATCCAACGATGGGGACGGTATCGAATGTGCAGCGGTCCTCATATCGCCCCGTTCTGCCGTGTCACGCTGTTTTCGTTCTTGATTATTCCGTATCCAATCCACAAATGTTCACGCAGCATGGGCACACATTCAAAGCCAAGACTATTGACAACGAGTGGACCGAATTCTCTGCGATCCTACCTCTGTCGATTCGCGATGGTGCGACGGGCAGAGTAGCCAAACCTCGATTCTACAAAAACAAGGATGGTAAATATCTAGGAGACCTTCCGTATGAGGTGGAGGTTCAGCCCATCGAGAGCACAGGTGGTGTCGTGGGTGTCGATCTGGGGAAGTTGAAGCTATTTTCCGCCACCGTTCTTCACCCTGACGGAACAACCACCCCTGAATATATTGCATCGCGGCGAATTGAGCGTATTGGTCGAATTATGGATGACCTATACCGCGAGAAGAAAGCCATCTATGCCAAATGTAATCGCTGCACACCATACACACAGGTTGAGTCGGTCACCAAGGATGCACGCCGCCGAAAGACCATGGAGCACTTGTCGGCAAAGATTACACGGCTCAAGATGGAACGCGCCCGACTCATTGCCAAGAGCATTGTTCATATCGCTCTCACTCATCAATGCGCAGAAATCCATGTAGAGAACTTGTCGTGGCTGGGTAGTAAGGGTGGTCGATGGGAATATTCTCTCATTCAGCAGTGTATCGTTCAGGCAGCCGAATTGCGCGAGATTACGGTTGTCAAGGTCAATCCGGCTCACACCAGCAGAAAGCACCCGATCACCAATGAGATGGGAACGTGGTGCGGTCGCGATGTTGTCTTCGATGGTGAGCGTCTGGACCGTGACCACATGGCGAGCATCAACATTGCCAAGCGAGGGAAGAAGACACGCAAAGTCACTCATGTGTGCAAGCGGTCTCCCGTTCGTACCAAACCACCGTCGTGCAAGGAATTGAAGCGGCGGATGAGAGAACTTTTGCATGTACGAGGCGATCAAGTCGTGTCGCTCTCGCCAATGGTACCGGGGGCTGCTTGTGCGCCTTACGAACGTTGGTCTGCTGTTTCAGTGGATGCAAATGCTATTAACATGAAACGTTCTGCTGTTTCTGATCAGCAATGTATAGTACAACGACAGACCTCGCGACGCCACTGGCCTATTTATTCCGATATTACACTTATAAGATAAACTATGTTTGACGCCCTCCCCCGCTAGAAAGGTTGAGTTATGAGCGAGTTTGCCTTGGACAATGAGGGTTCCGGTTTCGCTGTCGACGACGAAGAAGACTTTGACGCCATGTTCAGTGCATCGGTTTCTGCTGCCGAGGACACGGGGGAGGATGTGTCGTCTTTCTTGAGTCCGGCGGAAAAGAAATCTGCGCCCAGCAAAAAGCCCGAGAAGGAAGAGATTCGCGAGGAGAAAAGTGAACCCGCTCCCCAACCACCTATGCCAGTTGTTGAGGAGCCTAAAAAGAAAGCGAACGATTGGACTTCGAGGAAAATTCACATTCCGTCTCTTGAGGATCAAATCACACAGGTACGGAAGATTCTTAATGTGTATCAGGCGTATACCCAGTTAGGTCCGCAGGAAAAATCGGTTGTGGCTCAGCTTGTGTCCCGCGATGATTTGTCTGATGAGTATGCTTTCGTTGTGGGGGTTCTCAATGCTGATCCGATGTTGGCGCGCACTGTGATAACGTTCCTACAGGCCAAGGAAATGGAGCCGGTGGACAGGGCGTTTTTTGTTATTGATTTGGAATCTGAATTGTTGTCGCGTATGGGTAAATTGGTGGAGGTTTTTCTCAATGATTCCGAAAATTTGCCGAACATGAGCGACAGAACCCAGTATGTACATTTTTTGGTTAACATTATTGATCGGCTGGACCCCAAGACGATTTCATATGTGCGTGCTGCGGGGTCGGTGTTGAAGGCGGCTGAATTGTGATAACGGATAATCGATAATGTTTGACGATATTTATGTATTGCAAGTTAGCAAAATGAGAGAACTTTTGCATGCACGAGGCGATCAAGTCGTGTCGTTCTCGCCAATGACACCGGGGTTGCTTGTGCGCCTCACGAACGTTGGTCTGCTGTCACGATGGATGCAAGCACTATGAACATGAGACATTCTGTTGGTTCGGGTATCAATTGCGGTGAGGATCAATAAATATCAATGTGTAGTGTAACGATAGACTTGTGGGGCGACGAAGCGGAGATTGTCACCGAATTGGAAACTGTGGATGTTGACGACGTTTTTGATGTGAAGTTGTGGATTTTCAATGGTTCCCTGATGTGCAAATCTCGTGATTTGTTGCCAGATGTGGATAGAGATGCTATTGGCGTCACTCATTTCCTTCATGACGACGTGTATGTGTACCAGTGTGATTTGAGACCTATCAACGCTTATGTGGTTCGATATGCCGTTCGTGAGTTTTGTGTTGATGTTGATCCTGAGACTTTGAAAGTGTTGAAGGATCTTTCCGGTAGGGTTCCTGAGGCTTGTGCATCTCTTACGTCGCAGGGGATTGAATTGACGCTTCCTGCCGTGGAGCCGTATCAAGACATTGCGCGAGCTCTTGATGCGCGCAGGACGAAGAAGGGGACTTATATGGTGCCCCGAAAGAAGGCTCTCAATGTTGTCGATTTGTTGAGTCGAACGGGGCCATATCCTTATGTTCGTGTGTCTCGTTCGATTTTCAAGATTGCCACCAAGCCGCTTTCGGGGTTCAATGGAACGCTGGGGAGTTTGAAAACTATTTCAGTGGAGGAACTCGATTGTGTCAAGGCTTCCCGCTTCCAAAGTTTTGGTTTGAGGAATCTTTATGATCTTGTGACATTCTTTCCTTATCGTTACGTGGACAAATCGCATCCGCAGCCGCTCAGCTCGTACACTGTTGGTGAAGTCGTAACAGCTATTGGGACGGTGAAGTCCTCGTCTTTCCTTCCTCGTAACATGGGGGTGCGTTTCGTCATTGATACGGAGTTTGGTGACAGCGTGCCCGTGGTGTTTTGGCGACAGAATTGGTTGCGCAACAAGTTTCCTCGCGGGTCTCGGGTAGCAGTCAATGGCAAGTTGAGTTTCTACCAGGGGCGTGTCAGTGTCAACGGAAGGTCGATTGAGTCGTTTGCCGAAACGTTGAATGTTCCTGTGGTGCCCATCTATTCCCAATCGGCGACGAAGAATGTCACGTCGAAGGATATTTTGGCGGCCGAGCGGGAGTTGTTCTCTCGTTTGGGGACCATTGAACCTCCCAAGTATTTCCGTAGCGCGTTCTCCTACGATGAGGTGTTGAGGCAGATCCATGTTCCCGATTCCATGGAGGCATTAGATAACGCAAGGAGGATGCTGGCCGAACATGAATTGATCTATTCTCAGCTGCTCATGTCCAAGAAGCGTGCTGGAGTGCCGATGCGTTCGTCTGATACACATCTGGCCAAGAGGGGATTGGATGGGTTGCCGTTCAGGTTGACTCGTGCTCAGGCCAAGGCAGTCAAGGCGTTGTTCGAGTCCTTGGCGAAGCCGGATGCCACAACGACACTGCTCAATGCCGATGTGGGTGCGGGCAAAACCGTTGTGATGCAGCTTGCGTGTTTGCGTGCGGTGGAGGCCGGGTATCGGGCTGTGTGCATGGCTCCGACCGAGGTTTTGGCTCGTCAGTTGTTCACGTCCACGAAGAAGATGGCAGAACCGTTGGGCGTGTCTGTGGGGTGGAACACGGATCAGTGCGATATCACGGTAGGGACCACTGTCGTTCTTAATGTGGATCAGTCGCGTGTGGGTGTGGTGGTCATCGATGAGCAGCAGAAGTTCGGGACTGCTCAGCGCAATGCCTTGAGTGGATGTGCGGATGTCATTATGGCCAGCGCGACTCCTATTCCCCGGTCGATGGCTCAGGCGATGTATGGGAACATTGACATAGTGACGCTTGATGAGCTTCCTCCGGGGCGTCGTACAGTCGATACCGTTTGGGTGCGCGAGAATCCCAACGATTTTCTCAGTATGATGTTCTCCGATGTGTTGACCGACATCGAGAACGAGGCCAAGGCGGGTCATCAAACCTTCGTGGTCACTCCGTTGGTCGAGGATTCGGTGAAGGTGGATGCGGCGTCGGTGAAGGGAACACTGGATCAGATGCGCACGTTGCTTCCGAATGTCACGGTGGAGGGCGTACACGGGAAGATGAAGAAGGCGGATCAGGTGGAGACGCTGGATGCTTTCAAGGCTGGTGACATTGACGTGCTGGTGTCGTCAACGGTGGTGGAGGTTGGTGTGGATGTTCCTGGCGCTACTCGTGTGGTGGTGTTGTCCGCTGATCGTCTGGGTGCGTCGTCTCTCCACCAGATTAGGGGGCGTGTGGGGCGCAATTCCTTTCCCTCCCGGTGTTATATGGTGTCTGATTCGCAAGACGAGAATGCACAGGCCAGATTGCAGTCTCTTGTCGATCACTCCAGTGGGTTTGATGTGGCTCGAGCCGATTTGGAGTTACGAGGTAGTGGCCATGTGTTCGGGATAACTCAGCATGGTCGGTCTGATTTTATGTTTGCCACGTTGGATTCCGATATTAGTCGTGCCCATGTTCTGGCTCAGCGTATTGTGAATTCTGAGTATCGAGATGAGGCTATACTCGACGCACAACGGTATTTCGGGAGAGATTCATGAATGTTTTTAGCCAGATTGAGGAAAAGTTCCGCAAGAATGGTGGAAAGTTCTTTGTCAGCTATGGATGTGTGCTGGTCGGATGTGTGCTGGTGAACATCGTAGTGGATATGTTGGTTCCGATGTATGGTTGGTGGATGCTCATTCGTAGTGTTCTTGTCGTTCCAACGTTCTGGGTGTTCTTTAATGTGGAGTATGGGTGTGCCTTGATGCTGCATGACAAGAGGGTGCGGGAGAATCCAGAGTGGGTGTCGTACAGGTTGCGTTCGTCGTTGTCTGATCGGCGCAAGATGGGGATCATTGCCTTTGCGTTCATTGTGGTTGCTGTGTTCGCGTCTCACAAGGGTTTTCTTTACACGACGGTTTCTGGGTTGTGGCTGTCTGGGTTGTGTGCTATTATTGCCTATGTTCGGCCCACTGAGGTTGAGAGGGCTCGTGAGGAGGCAGGTGTTCCGGATGTCAAGAAGCGAAGCTGATCCAACCGATCCCGAGTACTACCAGAGTGACAATGGGGACCAGCTTATTGATGTGGTGAGGTGCCTTCCGTTTTCGTTGGGCAATGCGTTGAAGTATGTTTATCGCCGCAACAACAAGGACAACGCCGAGCTGGATGTGAGAAAGGCGCTGTGGTATGTTAACGATTTCCATGATCATCCTGTTGCCGTGAACCTTTCTTACAACGACGTGGAATTCGTGAGGCAGAAAATCTTTGACGATCCCCAAACCCATGAAGTTTTTCGAAATATTGCTGAATTTTACGACAGTTGGGTAATTTTCCGCAATCGTAAAAAATTTGACGAAGTTTTTGCGCAACTTTCCCAATCTATCCGAAATTTGACATAATGCGAAACTCAAAATACGGGATCATCGCCGGGTTTCTTGCTATTCTTGCGGGATTTTTCTTGGCACTAGGATTGATGGTGTTGCACATGGGTTCGACATATGTAGTGTCCGGCGATTCCATGCTGCCCACCTTTCACAACGGCTCCATCATCGTCGTCATGAAAGCGAGAACGATGAAACCTGGTCAGATTGTTGTCTTTTCCCAGAACGGTCACAATGTCGTCAAGAGAATAGCCGGGGTTAAAGGGGAAACCATGATCTTCGACGGCCATGTCATTCGCATCTCAGATCGTACATATTCAGTACCTTACACATGCCACCCCAAGAACAGTACCGTGAAATTGTCGGGTTTCGTGGCTTTCGGAGACAATGCAGCCGTGTCCAATGATTCCCGCTACGCCTTCTGTCACGGTGAGAATTTTGAACACAACAATGACGCAATCTTTGGAGATGTCTTGTGAAAATTGCGCTAGTTCCTCACATGTCTCAAGCTTCCACAACTTTGATCATTGACGACATTTCCGAACAATGGGGAACAGGGGAATGGAGCCACGCAGAATCGCTGGAAGAATGTGGACAGACGCCTCTTTTTGGAAAAATTTCGTCATATGTCGTCACTGCGGAAAATAACGCAAATTTCGTCAAGAGTGCTCAAAGGCTTTCACCATCCGACATCGAGAGGCTGGGTTCTTGCGGGGTGGTGATTTTGTGTGAGAAGCCGACGAAAGCCATGAAGGAGCTAGTGAAGTCGTGGGGCGGTGTTGTTGCGGACCCACTCGATGCACATCACCTGCTCTCCCGAATCAATGTTACCCCCGCCGTACGTCAATTCCTTAGCGATTATGTAGGCAACGACGAAGACATGCTGGTTCCCGTCGTTCGCAGTCTGTCCACCATCGACAGCGCACTCCATCCGCGTATCACCATCGAAGACATGTGGATACGCTTTCCGGGGTCCAAGGGTTCGTTGCCGCCGTGGAACGTGAGCAACGACATCTTATCCGGCAACGTTGACAGCGCCATTGACACCTTCCGCCGAGTGACCCGCAACCAGACCCGCAACTGTTTCGCCGTCGCTCGTATCACCACCGACAAGATACGTCACATGTTCGAAATTCAGCACCTGTCCACCGATGAAACCCAAAGGGACATAACCGGATGCAGCAAGGGGGCACTGTGGCATCTCACCAGGGAAGCCGCTCATCTCGGTTATCGGTCAATTGTCACCATGCTCAAGGTCGCGGCAAATTGGGAAACCGGACTCAAAACGGTGGTCGATCCCCTCGTCCTGTCCGAGCAAAAAATTGTTGAACTGTGCGATCTAGTGATACGATAGCGGAAACAAAGGAGAACTACATGATAGACCCCCTCTTTGGCTACGATTTCATCAACGACGCCTTCGACGGATGCACATACACATGTCAAACCGAGGCCCTTGCACGAATGATAGCCGGTGAGAACGTCTTCCTCTCAGGCGCAGCGGGATCAGGCAAAACCACCGTTATCAACACCTTCATCAAGCGGGTCAAAGAGCATCGAGCCGTCGCCGTCACAGCATCCACCGGGATCGCAGCTGTCCTTATTGGCGGCAAAACGATCCACTCATGGGCTGGACTGGGAATCGACACCACGCCATTCAACCCCAAAGATATCAGCCGGTTCATGTACGCTCGCAGTAACATGATTCGAAACACTGACACACTGATCATTGACGAAATTTCCATGCTCCCGGCTCACCTCTTCACCAAATTGGATGCCGAGTTCAAATTCTTTCGGGGCAACAATGAGCCTTTCGGTGGTATGCAAATCATCGCTTCCGGAGACTTCCAGCAGTTGCCTCCCGTTGACCGCGACGACGACGTGGACAACCGATTCTGCATCCTCACCGACGCATGGAAGGAAGCCGATTTCTCCTACTGTTACCTCGACCATCTCTACCGTTCCACCGACACGAAACTTTCCACCATTCTGGACGAAATTGCCAGCGGAGAAGTGAGCGAGGAATCCAAGAATATTCTCCTGTCTAGGCGTGGCAATCCCCCCAAGGGACCCCACATCCAGTTGTTCACCACCAACCGCAATGTGGACCGATACAACGAAAAGGAACTTGAGAAGAATCCAGCCAAGGAGAAGGTATTCTCTTCGCACAGTCAGGGTTTGGGCAAGAAGATTTCCCAGCTCATGAAGCAGCAGAGAATCCCCGGTAAAGTGACTCTCAAAGTGGGGGCAACAGTCATGCTCACGGCCAATCTCAACGATGACGGGGTAGTGAACGGCTCCATTGGTGAGGTCGTCGGATTCACCAAGGACAAATTCACCGGGAAGAAATTTGTTGTGGTCAACTTTGAAGGCCAATCCGTCTCCATTGGGCAATACCGTTACGATCTCAAGGAAACCGTACGCGACAAAAATGGCAAAAAGCGAGAAGTCAACGTTGCCACCGTGTACCAGATCCCCCTCAAACTCGGATACGCCATCACAGTGCACAAGTCTCAAGGACAGACATTCAACTCCGTCGTGTGTGATCTTTCCCAATGTTTCACTCCGGGGTTGGGATATGTCGCCCTGTCTCGCGTGCGCTCCATTGACGACCTCACACTGACCGGCTTCTCCGATTCAGCTTTGGAGGTGTCCGATGAGGCGCGCGAGATTTCTGCTCAAGCCAAGAGAAAGGCAAAGAAGGGGCGGGAGGAATTCATGAAGAACATTGGACGCTACATAAAGGATCTGTACCCGTGAGCTACGCTTCGCTGCATAACCACTCCCACGCGAGCCTGCTGGATGGATTCGCCACGGTTGAAGAATATTGCGACGTGGCTCAGGAAACCGATCTCGCAGGATTTGGTCTCACCGATCACGGATCCATTTCCCTGCTGTACCAGTTCATCGACACGTTCAGATCAGCCGGTATCACACCTGTTCCCGGATGTGAATTCTACGTGGCTCCGCAAAACCCTCGGGGAGCTGACGTCGATCATCCGGTTTTCTATGGCCCCGGAGGCGTCAAGGCGGGGCGTAATGATGTCGCGGGTAACGGTGCCTACACCCATCTGACCGTTCTCGCAATCAATGAAACCGGGTTGAAGAATCTTTTTGCCCTGTCCAAACTTTCCGCCGAACACAAGTATGTCAAGCCTCGTATCGACTTTGACATGCTGGCCAATCACAACGAGGGTTTGGTGGTGTTCACGGGTTGTCCTTCCTCCGAGATGTCCATTCGCATTCTCCTCGACCAGTACGACGAAGCTCAGCAGTGGGTGTCTCAACTTAAGGATGTTTTTGGCCCTGAGCGTCTCTTTGTTGAGGTGATGAACCATGGAATCGACATTGAGAAAAAGCTTGTTCTGGGGCAGTTGATGATGGCCAAACACATGGGATTGCGTTTGGTGGCCACTGATGATTCCCACTATGCACGCCGCAGTGACGCGAAACACCATGAGGAAATGTTGTGCATCCAGTCAGGTGCAAGAATGCCAGACAAGCCCACAGATCAAGGTGGCCGTCGATTCACGTTCGCAGGGGATCAATACTACGTCAAGTCCAACCGTCACATGTCTTCCCTGTTTCCCGAGGATGATTTTCCGGGCGCGCTGTCGAATACCCTGCTTGTCACTGAGATGGCTTCTGATATCGCTGTGACATTCAATCCGCATCTCAGACCATACCCCAAAATTCCCGAGGGTTTTGAATCTGATGTGGAATATGTGAAACACCTTGTCAATGAAGGTTTTGTGCGTCGGTATGGTCATGAATCGCCAGAAATGAAAAAACGGGCCATTGATCGAGTTCACAAAGAGTTCGACATCATTTATTCGTCGGACTTCATTGGATATTTCGTTACCGTTGTGGATTATCTCAAATTTGGTCAAAGTTTCTCAATTTTCGATGATCAAGGGGAAATTGTGGCCAGTTCTCTTGGTGTGGGACGTGGATCGGTCGGTGGAAGTATCATTGCATATTTTTTGGGTATCTCCGACGTTGACCCACTGAAATATGGTTTGTACTTTGAGCGCTTCCTTTCCGCCGGGCGAGGAAGTACCTATGAGATTGTCTATGACGACGGAACAACGGAAAGAGTCAATGTGTCCGACACCAAGATAGTTGACGGTCAAAAGAAGTACGTACACCAGTTGAAGGTGGGAGACAGTGTGTGCTAGAGTGCGTATGAAGCCGGTGTGGCGGAAATGGGATACGCGGCGCACTCAAAATGCGTTGTTCTTTCGTGAGCGTGCAGGTTCAAATCCTGTCGCCAACACTTGACTTGAAACAGAATCGGAAGGGATACACATGGAGTTGTATAAGCGTTACCGACCTCAGACATGGGGCGAATTGGTGGGGCAGGACAAGGTAGCTCGGTCTCTCCAGTCGGCGGTGAAGCATGACCACGTTCCCACTGCCTATCTTTTTTCCGGGCCGCGTGGATGCGGGAAAACCAGTGCTGCCCTCATTCTTGCCAAGGCTGTCAACTGCGAGAACCCTGTTGATGGCAATCCGTGCAACGAGTGTGACACATGCCGGTCTATTGACAATGGGTCTCAACCGGGAGTGACATATATCTCGGCGGCACAGAACAGTAGCGTCGACGGTATCAGGGATTTGGTGTCCAAGGCGCGGCTGAGTATGCCTGTGAATCGTCAGGTTTTCATTCTTGACGAGGTGCACAATCTTCAAAAGGGATTCGAGGCATTGCTGATCCCTCTGGAAGAAAAAGATATGCCTGCTTTGTTCATTTTCTGCACGACGGAGATTGACAGAGTTCCCCGTACCATTCTTTCTCGAACCCAGCAGCGCAAGTTCCGGTTGGTGGATGCCGAAACAATGACTTCCCACGTTCGAAAGATATGTGATGCGGAGAATATTGATGTCGATGTTGTCTCCGCCGTGAAGATGGGGCGTGGATCAGTAAGGGATACGTTGACTGCCGTGGAGACACTTGTCAGTCAGGAAGAATTTGACCCCTCCTTTGCGCGAGAGGGAGAGTACATCACTGCGCTGTCTCATGTGAATGCCACTGATCTTTTGACAGTGGTGGCCAAAATTGATTCCGACGGTACTGATTTTCGCGACTTTTCCGAAATGATTTTTGAAGATTTGCGAAATATGTTGTTAGCTTGTCGAAATGTTTCAGAAGAATTGATTGGTCCGCTCCCCGTTGACGATCCACACATTCTCCACGACGGTAAGGGAATTCTTGTGGCCATGAAGGAACTGGGAGACGCCATAACAGGCATGTCTCAAGGTATGGACGGTAGAATCATGCTCGAAATTGCCTCCATGAAAATTATGAGCACGTTGAAGAAAATGTCTCGATGAAAAAAATCAAATCCATTCAGGTCGTCAAGCCCGGTTCCAACCCAGACATTGATTCCGATTTTAATACCCACTGCCGCGACAAAGTCATTGATTATGTGGCAGAAAAATACGGTCAGGACAATGTTTCAGGAATTGTCACCTTTCAGAAAATGGCTGCAAAGGCTTCATTCAAATCCATGTGCACCATTTACGACATTCCCTTTTCTCAAGCAAACAAGATCACCAAACTCATCCCCGATCCCATAGAGGGGGTAGAGTGCCACATGTCCGACCTTGTTGACCCGGAATCGCCATGGTATGAAGAGGGAGCCGATTTTCGTTCTGCTACCAGCGACCCTAAGTGGAAACCTATCATCGACGGTGCCTGCGCTATTGAGGGACGTTACAAGGCAAGCGGTGTCCATCCATGCGGGGTCCTCATTTCGTCGCACCCTCTCGATGAATCCGTTCCAGTGATGCACCACAATGGCATGGGAAGATTGGTGTCTCAGTGGACGTATCCCGAATGTGAAAGTTTAGGACTCATCAAGTTTGACTTTCTCGGCCTCGATACGATTGACATTGTGCAGCGTACCGTTCAATTCATTATGGACGAAGGTAGAACGCCGCCCCATATGCCTCGGATCATTGCGGGAGACATGGACGACGAGGACACCTACAAGCTCATTTCGTCGGGGCAGACTGTTGGGGTTTTTCAGCTGGGTTCCGATCTTGTCATGAATTATCTCAAGGACATGAAACCCACCCGTTTTGCCGACATTGTTGCAACCACCGCTTTAATGCGTCCGGGGCCAATGGGGATGGATTCACACACACATTATGCACGCCGAAAGAATGGATTGGAGAAGGTAAAACCTATTCACTCGGATTTTTCAGGATCGCCGTTGGATGATATTTTGGGTCCGACATATGGATTGTGCGTGTTCCAAGAGCAAGTGATGCAGATTGCCAACAGGATCGCCGGAATGACACTGGCTGAAGGTGACCAGCTCCGCAAGGCCATGGGTAAGAAGAAGCTCGATGTCATGAACGAGATGAAACCCAAATTCTTCGATGGAGCACAGAAGAATGGGTACTCGAAAAATGCTGTTGAAGTTTTGTGGAACACCATTGAGCCGTTCAGCAAGTATGCATTCAACAAGGCTCATTCCGTTGCCTATGCCATGACTGCTTATGAGGGTGCGTTTCTCAAGTCTCACTATCCGGTTGAGTTCATGTCGTCGCTGATCACCCAGAGCATTGATGACATGAACAAGATGAAAATGTATCTCAAGGAAGCCCGACGGATGGGGATCGTAGTAGAGGTTCCCGATATCAACAAGGCTCAATCCCATACGTCTCCTCATGGTGATGTCATTGTTTTGGGGATGTCAACGGTCAAAAATGTCAGTTCTCAGGCGGCGCAGTCCATCGCCGAGGAACGTTGTCATGGGAATTTCGCCGGTGTTGAGGATGTCGCCCGGAGAACTTCTTTGAGCAAACAGGCATTCACGTCGTTGGCGCATTCGGGAGCTTTTGACAGTTTTGGTCTTACTCGTTCCGCTGTGGTGTCCTCTCTTGATGCCGTGTTGTCTCCAGTTGCTCGCGATGACAGTTTTTCCTTGTTTGACGATGCTCCAGTATCCGTTGTCGACACCAATGTTCCCGAGTATTCTTATTCACAAAAAATGCAACTGGAACTGGAGGCAACCGGAACATATCTCACAGGTCACCCCATGTCTCGCTGCAAGGACACCACCTCCATGAACTCACAAGGAACTTATCGGGTTCTGCGGGTCGTGTCTGGTGTTCGCAAGAAGGGGCGTCGCAAGAGTTTGTTCATTTCCACATCGGGGGCGCAAGGGGAGGAAGAGACGATGTTCCTTTCCGACGATGTGATGAAGGCAATGGAGCGGTGGAAGGCTCGCAACCGGGTAAAGACAACATATGTCAACGGCGGTGCAACAATTCCCGATGATGTGAAAGAATTGGCCTGCAGTGAGGGTCCCGTTGTTCCAGAAATTGTTCCGGGCAACATCTATGATCTGACCGTGAAGTTCTACCCCGGGCGTGATGACAGAAAGGATCACTATACTGTTGAGTCAATCGTTCCCGTTCCTTTGGCAGATGACGGTACGCTTCCTTTGAGATTTCGGGTGACGCGGGGAAGATCAAAAAATCTTTCTCAAACTGTGTCAAGTTTCATAAAAAAAATGGCCAAACGTTTTCCGGGCGATTGTCATGTTTATTATGCTGAGGTTGATCCTGTTACGGGAGACGATGCAGAATATTGTCGCACTCTGATTGACGAGATGGGGCAAGGCGACACAGATATTGACGTCTCTTCGTCTGGCGATATTTTTGGAAGAACCCCTCAGAAAACAGAAAAAAAGAAAAATCGCCGCGAACTGCCCGATCCTCGCAATATGAAACTCACTCAAAAAACAAGGAATGAGGCTTTTTTGGCGGCATATTCTGATTACGTCGACACAGGGTTCACGGTAAGGAAATGCGTGGAGGTGGAAGAAGCGTTGAGTAACATTTTCGGTGCAGAACGTGTTGATTTCGGGCGTTTTAAGGATGAGAGTTATGGCTGAGGATTCACTTCCCGATCTGTCCGACGAAGACTTTGAGATTCCCGCCACAGATGAACTCCCCGACATGGACAACGACGTGGACGGAGGGTTCTCATGGGATGACGGCGAGAATTGGGATTTGGCCCCGTCCGTTGAGTCAGAGCCAAAAGAAGAACCATTGCACATTGATTTGCCTCTGGTGGTTGAGCCGCAAAAGCCCCCTGTCGAGCCTGAACACAAAGAGCAGAAAACAGAGGAGACACAACCCGAGAAGGAAAGGACTCCCCAGAAGAAAAAGAAGAATTTGACGGCGAACCAGAAGATGATTGTCGTCGGAATAGTGCTGCTTGTTGTGGCGCTGTTTAGTAGTGCGCATTCCATTGGCGCCAGCGACCCAGTTGTTGCTGACTATCCTGATTCAGGCCAAGTAACATTGAGTGATTTTCGGTATGATTCGGGTAAGGCATCCGCTGTGGTGACAAACACGGGGGATAATATTGCAAAAACACATCCGGTATTGGAAATGTACGCCAAGAAACCCGGTGCTATTTTCCATGAGGCCAAAGTGGGAGAATGCGGTGTGCCCCCTATGAAGCTGGAAATAGGTGAGTCAAAGAAAGTTTCCTGCGACATTGACAAGAGCGGGTTCGTACAGCGTGTCACAGGTAGGATGTGAGGAGTTATATGTCTGTTCGTAGATTCAAGTTGTCCGAGGAGTTTGTCAAGAGGTATCAGGACAAATCTCCTCAGTGGGGTTACATGGACGAAGCCGGTAATTCGATGGGTGAGATCACATTCTTGCGCAGTTACTCTCGGTTGAAGTCGGACGGGAGCAAGGAGACATGGGCAGAAACATGTCAGCGTGTCATTGAGGGCATGTTCACCATTCAGCGTGAGCATTGTTTCCGTAACCGTCTTCCGTGGGATTCTGCAAAAGCTCAGAGAACGGCTCGAGACGCCTATGATCGTTTGTTCTGCTTCAAGTGGATGCCTCCGGGTCGCGGTCTGGCGAATATGGGGACCGACTTTGTTATTGACGATTGGGATGGAACACCGCTTCAGAATTGCGCCTTCGTTTCCACCAAGAATGACCTTCCTGACGCCATGCACTTCCTCATGTTGGCGTCGATGAACGGTGTAGGTGTTGGTCTCGATGTGGACGGAAGTTACTGCCATCGCGTCAAGGGTACCAACGGAACAATCGAGTGGGTGATCCCGGACACTCGCGAAGGGTGGGCAGAAGCTCTCGAGTATCTCATTGTTGCTCACTTAGAGGGAAAACCGCGCCCCATCTTCGACTATTCCAAGATTCGTCCTGCTGGTGCCCTCATTGCTCGTTTTGGTGGGACAGCTTCCGGTCCTGATGCGCTTCATGAATTGTTGGACTGGTTGGACGGTTTGTTCGATGAGCGCAAAGGCGAGGTGTTGACGACTCGTGACATTGCAGATATCGCCAATCGAGTCGGATGTTGCGTGGTGTCTGGTTCCTCTCGTCGTTCTGCTGAGCTATTGCTGGGCGATTCCACTGATGAATACTTGTCGCTCAAGGATTACGGGCACATGGAGGGCGACACATGGGTTGAGGGGCCTTCTGCTGATCGTCAGACTTTTGGTTGGATGTCGAATAACTCCGTTCGCGCCACCGTGGGTCAGGATTACAACGATTTAGCCAAAAAGACGGCAATTAATGGGGAACCGGGTTATGTGTGGATGGATACGACGCGAGCCTTTGGACGCATGAAGGACAAACGCGATGACAAGGATTATCGCGCCGCCGGGTTCAACCCTTGCGTAGAGCAACCTTTGGAGCCTCACGAGCTGTGTTGTCTTGTTGAAACCTTCCCCACCCGCGCCGAATCCGTGACAGATTATCTCAAGACTCTCAAGGTTGCCTTCCTTTATGCCAAGTCGGTTACCTTGCTTCCCACATTCTCGGAAAAGTCTAATGCTGTTATGGCGCGCAATCGTCGTATCGGACTATCACAAACAGGTATCTCCACCTATGTCGAGGACCACGGTATTGCTGCATGGCGTCAACTGTGTGATGAGGGTTACAAGGAAGTCCAACGGCTCGACAATATATATTCCGACTGGTTGTGTGTGAGACCCAGTATTCGCACGACAACGGTGAAGCCCTCTGGAACGGTTTCTTTGTTGACGGGGGACTCTCCGGGTGTGCACTGGAATCCTGCGTCTGGCTACTATATTCGTCGTGTCACCATGCCGGATAATGAGCTTTTGGCTGCGGTGCGTGAAGCTGGATATGTCGTAGAGGAGTCGGTGTACTCCAAGGGGCAGTATGTTGTGGCCTTTCCTGTGAAGTCTCCTTTCAAGCGGTCGGAGAAGGATGTGACCATTTGGGAAAAGGTGGCTTTGGCTGCGGAGGCTCAGCATTGGTGGAGCGACAATTCCGTGAGTGTGACCGTTTCCTTCGACCCCGAAACAGAGGGCAAGCATATTCCGTGGATTTTGTCTCTGTATGAGGGGCGTGTGAAGGCGTTGTCGTTCCTGCCCATGAGTACTGGTGTTTATCCTCAGATGCCTTACGAAGAAATTACGGAAGAGAAGTATCGAGAGATGTGCGACAATTTGAAGCCATTGCCGCGCGATATTGTGTATGGCGGGGGTGATCAGGCGCTGGGAGAGCGTTTCTGCACTACCGACGCTTGTGAGATCAAAACGTATCGCAACAACAACGGAGGACGATGATTATGGCTGAACTTTTGGCTCTGGATGCTCAGGCTGATGAAAATTTCCGCAATGCTATTGGTGGGACAATTTTCCGAACTCCCGAAGATTTTGTTGAGTATTTCAATTCGGGGTTGATTAATCGCAGTTTTGGTGAGGTCAAGGAGACTGCTTCCAAGCTTGTCGATGTGTATTCCAATGTCAAGTTGCATGGGAATCGAATTCATTTTGTCAGCAATGAAGAGGCATACGTCGAGAAGATCAATGAGATTTTTTCTCGATGGATTCCCGTGGTCCGTCTCAAGGAAGCTGTTCGCGGCCTGAGTGGCGTTGTTTACATCCTTCAATCTGATCCCTCCGTAGCGCACATTCGGTCAGATGAAGGGGATAGCGATGTGGACAGTGAAAAGTTGTTCGTTGATTTCTCTGATGCTCAAGTCCTCTTCGATTCCTACTCCTCTTATCGGGGCCGTGAACTGGAAGAAGGGACGGTAATTTTCTCCGTGTCCGACATCGAGAATATTGATACCAGCTTCTTCGAACGTATCTATCAGATCGCTCCACACTGATAGATACACTTTCACGTTTCCCCGGCGCTGCTCCTCCCCAAGTGGTTTGCCGGGGATTTTGCCTGTCACCGTAAGATTATGTATCATGGACCCATCTGAAGGGTGAACGAACAATGAAAAAGATTGGTACGCAGATTCAAGCTGATTTGCTACACGAGGGAGACGGTCACATCACCGTGTCTGCTCATGGGCATATTTCACTTCCTAGGGGTTGCACCGATGTCATTGTGTTGTCTGGCGAAGTGGAAGCCCGAGACGCAGAGATTACGGCCCGGGGTGCCTCCGAGATTCATGCTTACGGCGAGAGTCGGGTGATTCTTTTTGATTGGGCACAGTGCGATGCCACGGACTATACTTACGTTGAGGCTTATGAACATTCTGATGTCAAGCTACGAGATGAGTCGTTCTGTCGAGCTCATGACAATTCCCGCGCCCGTGTGTATGATTCATCGTCGTGTGAGGCGTTTGACATGTCTTTTATCGTGAGTAGTGACGAGGGGCATATCATTGCTCATGATCATTCGCAAAATCTCCTGTATGGCAATTCTCACGGGAACTTCTACGACCGGTCTTCTCTCGTTGCTTTTGACAGCGTGAGGGCCAATATTCGTGATACCGTCGTTGCGGATGTTTTCAACGCTGCATCGGTTGTGGCCACTCAATCCAGCATTGTTCGTGTGGGTCAGAGCTATGACGAGGACTCTCAAGAAATTTTTGCCAGTTCTCATGCGTCGGTGATTTTGTGCGACAATTCCACAGCCACGGTATCGGGAGGTCATGTGGTTAATATTGGCAACGTGAAAGATTGGTGCGATTATAATGGACTTGACGCGACCGATGGAATTGTGACTTTGTATCCTAAGTGCGGAGAACGCGAAATGTTCACACCCTTTAAAGACGAATCCATTGAAGCTACAATGATTCCAGTGTCGTCATTGGAAATTGTTGATTTTAATACCGTAAAGAAGTTGTGAGAATCATGGATAATGTTATCAGGACCCAAAGTGATGTTGACCGCCTCGCCGGAAGTGTCGCTGATGTTGTTGTTCGGGCCGACGACAATGCGTGGCTTGATCTCGATCGTATTTTTGATTCCGTTCAGGTGTATTCCGGGAGAGTTCGCGTAGCCGGAAATACCTGTGTTCGCGCCTACGGAAAAACGGAGATTGATGCTTCTGGCTATTGTAGTGTTTACCTTTCGGAAAAATCTCACGCTTCTGTAGGTGGGCGCTGTTACGTGGAAGCTTGTGACGAATCTTCAGTTTATGCAGAAGAGTTCGTTATTGTTTTCCTGAAGGGGAATTCCGAGGCCTGTGTCCGTGACGGTGTGGATTGCTTTGCTTCTGATAGCTCTCATGTGACTGCAGAAGGATTCGTCGCTGTTTCTTTGTCTGATTCGGCTACGGGAGAGTTTCACAATGATTCTCAGGTTTCCATGGCGGGCGGCAGGGCTGAGCTCTTTGACAATTCTCGTGTTTCTGCCAACGGTGGAAATGTCTTTCTTTATGATTTTGCGCATGGTGACGTGTCAGGGAGAGCGGTGGTCAAGGCATGTGATTGTTCGACGGTGAAGGCTGATAATGGCGCACGTGTGGATGCTGGGTCGCATGTTAGTGTGGCTGTTGTTCCGAATGCCTCTGTGGATATTCGTGGTGGTCATGTTGTGGATATTGAAACGGTGGATGACTGGCTGAGCTTTCACAATATAGAACGTGACGGGAATGGTTTGGTGAAGGTTTTTGCCACCAACGAGGACAGCACGGTAGTGTATGATCGTCGTTTGGATGATTCTTGCACACAGATTTTGATCGACCCCAATGATTTTGACGCGGCTGGACAATACTTCTTGCGGCAGCGTTGAGTAGAGGACGGGATCGGAGCCGGACAGTGACGAAAATAACACAAAGTTTGACAAAAGCTGTCGGAATTTCACCAATGTTTCGACAGTCTTTGTGCATTTTCCGCAGTTTTCTCACATGTCGACGAAGTTTTAAGAATATTTGTACAAGATTTTCGATATTTTGTTCACATGTCGAAAATTGTTGTTGAAGTTCCGAAAAATTTTGTCAATGGTGTCAAACCAGAAATTTCGTCAAGGATTGTGAAATTTTTGAACGATGGTCGCCGGTTTTTTGGGTCTCCGGGTGCTGCCTTGTCTCAACAGAAGGACAACCCGGCTTTCAAGGATTCCGGTATCAATGCAGAGTCAGCGAGCATCGGTATGGAGGGTGAGCGAGCTACGGCGTCCTTATTGAGTACGTGGATGTCCGACAAACCCGATGTTGTTGCCATCCATTCCATGCATGTTCGGGGTGCTGGCAAAGAGAATGTGGACCCTGAAACCGGAATCATCGAAGGCGGGGACACTGATCATATGCTTGTGATAGGCGACGAAGTGATCCTCATTGATTCGAAAAGATGGAAGAAGGGCGGATATTCCATTGACGACTCCGGTAAGGTACTCCGATTCAAGAAGTCCTTTGCTGGAGGGAGTCGTATGCACATGAAGCAGGCGATGCACATATGGCTGGACTATCTCGACTCCTCCGCTCGTATCTCTGGTATTGTGTGTATCAACTGCGAGGAGGCTTATGTGGTGCGAGACAGGAATTGGTACACATGCCCTTATCGTCTCGTGGAATCGGATAAGATGGTAGAGTTTTTGGATGACAAGTATTCCCGTATTGGACACGATCACATCAATTCCACTCTCGTTTCCCAAATTGTCGTGTGTTGTGTCCCGCCCTATGATCCGCGTACCCGAGTCATTCCGTCTGAAGTTCTCAATCGCATGTCAGGAAGTGTCGCATGATTCCCACCAAGCCCCGTGAAGAAAAAGGTCCAGATCGCAATTCGCCACGCTGGAAGCAATACTATCTCACCCTGTATCCGAAAGCCCCCAACGGCTCGACATTGAAACTGTCCAAGGAGCAGGAGGAGCTGTATCGCAAACGTATTGATCTCATGGTGTCCGCAGAGCCAGTCAACCCGCACGACCCCATCAGCAGTTTTGAATCATTTCGTAACACGATGAAGATGTGATGGCATGAATTGGACGCAGCTCATTCATTACGTTCCCTTGGTGCTGTACATGGGTCTTTTCCCGTTGTGCGTCTATGGTCTCAGCAAGGTCAAGTCGGATCGGGAATTGGAATCAGGTAGAAGGGACAATTCTCAACCCACCATGTATTCCAAAACCCAGCGGAAAATGTCATACGCCTTCACCCGATCCCCGCTCAAATGGTGGATTATCTGTGGGTGGATCGTCGGTGGGATTGCGTGTGTCGTGTGCGGATATCGTCTCGACCTCCTTCACGCATCCATTGTCGGAGCCAGCGCATCCATCGCCATTCCTGCCGTTATCCTCATTGTCACGGCACCGGGGTATTCTCGCGAGCTTTCCATTATCACTCGCCTGCTCGACCTCAAGAAAGCCTATATGAAACTTGTCGATTCTAAGGCAAATGTATGGAATTACAAAGGGGAGTTCAACGTCACCAAGCGGAGTAGGAAGGGGAAAGTTCTCGGTCTCACTGTCGCTATCCCCGCCGCTTATGATACCAAGAACAAAGGGCGTTTCCTTGCAGCTCTCAGTGAAACCTTGGGCGATGGCGGATTCTATCGACCCGACGACGATGAAGGATGGGGCCAGTCGCAAGCCTCACTGCAATATGATGAGTTTACCTGCGACAAGACCTTTCTCTCTGACTTCATCGAGTTCAAGAAAAAGAACATGGGACTGGTCAATTCTTCCAGCACCGTCTACAGCTTCACCGACGAACTGGAGGTCACCGACACCGATGATGACAACAAGCCCACGAAAATGATGATCAAACTTCCCGTGGGCTTTGACCCCGCCGAGTCTACTGCCTTCCTTGATAAGATGACGACACTGTTTGGGCGTGGTAGACCATGGGAGATAGATCCCGAGGCTGGTGGATGGGATGCCGACGAGAAGAAGGCATATCTATCCTTGGAGTCGCCTCTGCCCCAGTTGGCCGATTGGGACGAAAAATATGTCAACCACCCAGATGTTCAGTGGTCGTTCTTTCCGCTGGGTATCGGCTCCAAGTGGGGTGTACCGATCAAGGATGACGACGGCAACGAAATACACCTTGTGGGCTTCGACGTCAATGGGGCACAAGGCAAGTACATGGACAAGAACGGGATCACCAAGCACGCTGATGTCATGCCCTCTCCCCACGCCATTGTTGCCGGAGTGACGGGAGGCGGAAAGAGCGTCATGATGCGCAATGTCATCCTCAAGTGCCTTATGCACCCCAAAGAATGGCAGTTATGCATTATTGACCTGAAGATTGTGGAATCGAGTCTGTGGCGCAAATATGGTGTGCCCATCGCAACCAATTATGCCGATTGTGCCGTGCTGCTACAGTGGGTCCAGTCGACCATGATGGAACGTTTCTCTCTCATGTCCAAGATGGGGGTGACCGATTATAAGGATATTCCCGACCATGGGCCTGGTCTTTTGGTGGACGTTGATGAGGTATCCGAATTGCTCGCCCCCGTTAAGGGCTCCAGTGACGAGATTAAGGAAACCAAGAACTATCAGTCTCAATGTCGGCAGGCGTTGGAATCCATTGCTCGTCTTGGTCGTGCCGCCATGGTCCATCTCCTCATTGCCGGTCAGCGCCCCGATGCAGAAGTCGTTCCCATGCAGGTGCGTCAGAACTGTCCAACCCGTCTCGCTGCCGGTGCTCTTCCGCAGACGATTGCCCAAATGGTGTTCGAGTCCGATTCAAGTTTTGCCACGTCTCTACCCAGCAGTCCCAAAGGCCGATGCGCCATGAAGATTCACTCGGCGCGACCCAACAAGTACCAAGGATTCTTCGCCCCCGAGGATTGGCTCGATCGTTATTTGGAAAAACACCACCTTCCCACTCAGATTTATGGTTCCTCCTCCATACTTGATGATTACGAAAACAGTAAGAAGAAGGCCGAGCAGGAATCCAATGATATTTCCAAACCCATGACACAGGAAGAATCCCTCAATGTGTGGGACGACGAAATGGCTGATCTTGTTTCCGATAATTTCGACTAAAAGGATACTTTCATGAAGCGCTCCGTTCTTATTGCGTGCCTGTCGTGTCTCTTGGTGCTCACGGGCTGCAAAGCCACTCTTCCCAGCAAGGATCACACTCCGGGTAACAGCGTGTATCTGGTGCATGAAGCCAAAAGAAAAGCCCCAGTTGTCACGGTGTACGAGGATTTGAGCTGTCCTGATTGCAAAGATTTTGAAAAAGTATTCAAGCAGCGTTTTCGACAGATGGCGAACGATGGCGATATTGAACTCAGATACAAGATCCTCACCTTCATGGGTTCTGAGGACACCGCTGTAGGTATGGCTGCCGCCAATGCCGTAGGCAAGGGGATCGAATATCATGACGTCGTGTTTGCCAACTGGATCAAGAAACCGTCGAAGTCGCAGATTCGGCAGGATTTTCCCAAGGCTTCCGGTATCGTCGGTGGTGATTTCGACAGGTTCCAATATTACTATGACGATCCTGCTATTCGCGACGGGGTGCACTCCTCGGCTTCCGATTTCTTGCATGAGGGAGAAAAATTGTCTAATGATTTTGGAACGCCATTCATCACTGTTAATGGGAAAGAATGGAAGCAATGGGACGGAATGGGCAAGAAGTCCAAGGATGACATATTGAAAGCCATTCAGGTTCAGGCCCATTCGTCCAGCGCAAAGGCGGCTCAATGAATCGCGACGACAAAGCATATTTTATTGCGGCGTGGTTCGCTCTTCCCGTTATGCTCCTTGTGGCGAGTTTGTGTTCCATGCCGTTTGTCAAGACTGGAAATGTCACGGCTGTTCTTATGTGTACTGTCGCTGCCGAGGCCCTGACTATCATACTTTTTGTGCCTAGGGAGGATTTTTCCGATATTCTTTCGCTTCATAGGCCCCGTCGATGGTGGTATGTCGTTGTGGCGGGTCTTGCAGGGGTTGTGGCGTTCTTTCTGCTACAGGTCGTGAGTGTCATATGTGCTCACGCGGGATATTCGATGTCGTCATCACAAACTTCTCAACAAATTGCAACATCCGGCGGCGTGGCCATGTTTGTTGTCGCACCTGTCGTGGCCCCGATCATGGAGGAGTTTCTTTTCCGAGGGGTTATTTTTAGGGGGCTTGATACACGGTTCCCGACGTGGGCTGCAGTTGTCGTGTCTGCCTTGTTGTTCTCCGCTGTACATTGTCAGGGTTTGAGTTCGTTCTCTGATATTGCATTACTAGTGTGGATTTTCGTTTTGGGTGCCGTCAATGCTGTTGCAGTGAAGCGAACAAATTGCATCTGGGTTCCGATAGCTTTGCATGTGTGCTACAATAGTGTAACAGTAGCATTGACTCTATTGGTGTGAGGCAGGAAAAGATGGCCACAAAAACGAGGTATCACGAGGGCAAGGACGGTCAGCTCAAGGAGTGCACAGCCGAGCCGGGGCGTTGTCCGCTGGGTGGCAAGCACTACGATTCGATTGATGGTTTCTATGCTGACCGATTCGATGTCGTTGGAGAGCCGCTCATGAAGGACAGCGACAATCCAGTAAAGTTCGCCATGGACGCCGATGGGCTGCACGTGACCGACGATATTGTTTACAAGCGCATGGAGAAGAAGGTCATGACGGCCAGTGTGGTGACTGGGATGTTCAATTGCCCTGCCAGTCATGCGGCCAATCGATATGCTCCGCGTCCTTTGGACAATCCGGCAAAGCGTGGAACTATTTTTCACAAGGTCATGGAGGATTTCTATTCCTTTCCGGCTCATGAACGCACCACGGACAAGATGAAGGAGACGGTTTCCCGGGTATGTGACATGCCGGATAATCGGGAGCTTATGGCCAAGCCGGAGGCGCTTGCGTGGCTGCGAACGTGCATCAACAACTATTATGACATGGGGGGCAATCCGCAGAAGGTTAAGGTGTCCGAGGTGGATGGTCGTCCGGGTCTTGAGCTTTTTGTTCGGGGTCATGTGGGCAACAATTCTCGTGACATTCTTGGTTTTGTCGACAGGGTGGTTGATTCCGGCGACGGTGGTGTCATCATTGAGGACTGGAAGACCGGAGCTAAGGCGCATCGGTGGACTGGCAGGGGGTATGAGGGGCTGGCAGAGGCTCGTCAGCAGACTATTTATGCGTTGTTGTTGGAGCAGAAGGGCGTGGACGTTCGTGGTGCCCGACTTTTGTATCCCAAGGCGCGAGAGGTTGTTCCTGTTCCTGTGACTGATCCCCAATTGCGTTCGCGGACTGTTTCTGATGTCGAGAAGGCAACCGACGTGTACAATGAATGCGTGAGTTCTCGTACCTTCTCCTTCAAGCCGGGTCCATTGTGTCCGTGGTGTCCGTTGGCCAAGAGGTGTCCGAAAGCCAAGATCGGGAATTACGCCAAGGCTCAGAAGGCTTTCGAGTCTCAGCCGGACAGTATTGATTGTATCGCGTGAAGGTTGGTACATGAGCATTGCCGCAGAAATCAATACACAGCCCGCTCAGGAATGGTTGAGTGAGCAGTATTTGCCGTTCTCGCTTTATGCCATTCGGTCGCGCGCATTGGTAGGAACAGATGGCCTCAAGCCGGTCAATCGCAGAATTCTGTACTCGCTGTATCGCAAAGGGGTCACCGCCGATTCGAAGCATCTTAAGGCGGCTCGTGCGGCGGCGGAATGTGTGTCTCTGCATCCTCACGGCACATCATCCATCGAGTCGGCTTTGGCGCGTATGGCTCAATCTTTCTCCCTGCGTATCCCTCTCATCGACCCTTATGGCACGGTGGGTACGGTAACTGGGGATACTCCTGCTGCGGCTCGGTATTGGGAGTGTCGTCTGTCCAAACCCGCCATGGAGTTGCTGACCGAACTTGACGAAGGCGCGGTCGAGATGGGGAAGAACTTCGATGGGGAGTTGGATGAGCCCTATGAGTTGCCTATTCGTTGGCCAGTGAGTGTGATCAATGGCACCAGCGGGATTTCGGTTGGTTATGCGTCATCCATTCCATCCCACAACCCTACTGAGGTGATGAGGGCGTGTGTGGCGATGGTGCGCAACCCCGACATGAGCACCGATGAGTTGATGGAGTACATGCCGGGTCCAGATTTTCCTACGGGTGGTCAAGTCTTTGGGGATATCAAGAAGTATTACGAGACTGGAAAGGGGAGTTTTACCGTTCGGGCCTCATACACCACTCAGGCTTTGTCGCGTGGGAGGACTCGCATTGTCTTTCATGAGCTGCCCTATCAGGTGTCGGCGGCGAGTGTGTGTGAAAAGCTTGTCGACGTAGAGCAGATCACCAGCGCAAAGGACCTCACGGACAAGCAGTATGGGATGAGGTTGGTTGTCGACACGAAGATGGGCAGCGATCCCGACGAGGTGCTGAACTATTTGTTTGACCACACTCAGTTGCAGACGTCGTTCAGTGTCAATTCGACGGTGTTGGTTGATGGCGTTCCTGATGTGGTGAGCATGAGGGAGTTGTTGGGCCAGTTCATCGAGTTTCGTAAGATGTGTGTGTCGAACAAGACTCGGGTGAAGATTGACAAGGTTACGTCTCAGTTGCATCGCCTTGACGGGTTGCTCACGGTTCTTGCTGACATTGATACGTGCATGGATCTCATTCGTTCGTCCACCACTCAGAGGCAGGCAAAGGAGAAGCTGTGTTCGCGTTTTGGTGTTGATGACGAACAGGCGGATCATGTGTTGTCGCTCACGTTGCGTAGTTTGACCAATTCCGACGTTGTAGCCCTGCGGAAGAAGCATGACACACTGGTTGACAGGCTGGACGAGTTGAAGAAGATTGTCAGTAGCGATGAGTATTTGTGTGATGAGGTGGTGTCCGAGTTAATGGAGACAGCCGAAGTCATTGCGGATTCTCGTCGGACTCTCATTGCCTCACCACATAGCAGGGACGCGAAGAAGACGTGGCAGGTACAAGTGTCGAATCGTGGTAGGGTGCGTAAGGTGGCCGGTACGCATACTGATGATGAATCGACGGTCGTGGTGTGCAGTGATGGAATGGCGTATCGGGTGAGGTTGTCTGATATGGCGCCGGAACGTACTTTGATGGCGATGGACATGGGGATTGACACCGAGGCCGAGATTGTTGCGGTAGGTTGTGCTCCGATGCTGTTGGGGACGCGAAATGGCATGGTGAAGGTGGTCAAGGGGTTTCCCACCAACAAGGATACTTTCCGCGTGTTTGGACTATCCGATTCTGATGTTGTGGTTTCCGGTGGCGAGTGTAATGGCCGGTTCGTGTCTGTGTCGAGTGATGGAACGGTGCTGGTGTGTGATGATCCGCGACATACCGGGCCAGCGTCGAGTGGAGTACGTGGTCAGAAACTCAAACCGGGTCAGTATGTCGTCGGCGTTCATCCCTACTCGGAACTTCTCTACACTGCAACCCCAACCACCATGAAGACCACTCGCTGCGACGACATTCCAGTCAAGGGTCGCGGTTCTCAGGGTGTCATCGTTCATAAACTTTCAAAAAATGACGACAGTTTACACATTGTCTCAAGTTCGACCAATGTTGCCAGTTCCGAAAGTCTTCCTCAAGTGTCGAAACGTGCAACAACTGGAGAAAAACTTGACAAAACTTTCGACACGCTGTGGACATGTTGACGAAGTTTGAGAAAATGTGTAAAGTTTTCTTCATGTTAAAAAGACTTTTGACAGGTTTCGTCATTCTTGCAGCTTTCGTGGTCTGGGTCATATCCAATCCGCCAATGAGTGGATTCGGTGATGGTCGAACGGTGATAGGCATGATGATCGTAGGGTGCATGTTCGTCGACGCTGCCGTACACGCTTGACATATTCGCGCACAAAATGATCCCCCGCCCGATTGTGTGTGTGAGCGGGGGATCATTTACATCAGATGCGCTTTTAGATAAGTATTTCCTCGTGGCGTACGACCGATCCCCTACCGTCGAAAAGATAGGTGAGACGAACAAGATTGCTAGCGTCTGTCACTTCCACTGCTCCCAGGCCTACGTAACCAGCCAGCTTACGCAATACCTCGTCAGTGTGGTCGCCGACAAAATCCTTCGTATGCAGTTCTCCGAGGGTAATGGTGTTATCCGCCGTCCAGTAGGGGTCAAAACCCGCGCCTGCCAGAAAGTCGCGAATGTCCTCTGCGTCCTCAAGATCGAAGTCATTAACCATGTCATCCACTCGCTCAATGACAAGATCAGCTGGTGCCGACGACATGGTGATTTTTGTGGGGTTATCGAGAAACGGGTCCATAGCTCTTCTCCTTCTTGCCTCGCTCGTACGCCTCCTATACTACAACTTCGATTCGATCCGCGCAACCGATATTGTCGCTTCATGAACGATGACGCAGCTTTCATGGGGCACACACATGTTCTTAGCGCTCTGGGTGTGGTCCTGACGTATTTCGCCTTCACACACGGTCTTCGCACTTCCGTTGCCGCGATTGTCCTGTTCACCCTCAACGTTGCCGGTGCGAGCCTGGCCAACGATTTGGACAACACCGCGTCAACAAGCAAATCGTCACTTGGCATCATAGGGGACATTGTCAGTGCAGTTTTTCGTGCCGTTTCCCGTGTTGTTCAGACGGCATTGAGAACGCGCAGAGACGATGCCACCCCCAATCCGCATCGAGGTTTCTTCCATACGGCTGTTGCGGCGTCTCTCATAGGGTTCTTGGTCTACGAGGGTGTCCAGTTGCTCGGAACAGTTGGACTCGTTGTCGCCATTGTTGTCACATGGGTCAACATTCACATGATGGTTGCTGGATTGTGTACCAGCCTCACCAAGAAATTGAGAAGCAAGGGGGCTGTAGGGGACATTATCGCCTTCATCATCTCCGCCTCTCTTACTGCTATACTCTTCACCACGTTCCGACTTGATACCAGCATTATTGGGTGGGCCGTCGGTATTGGCATGCTCATCCATATTCTCGGAGACTGCCTCACCACGGACGGAGCCCCCGTGTTCTGGCCCGTCCCCATCAAAGGCAAGATGTGGTACAAAATCCGCTTGCTTCCCATCCATGCAGGCGGCACGATAGAGAACTATGTGATGGCCCCGGTGTTTGCCATCGTCAGTGTGGTATCATTGGTCAAGATTATTGAATTGTGGACGTAAATGGCACAAACGAAACAGAAACACACATTTCGCAACATTGTTCTAGGATTGCTCGCCGCCGGTCTCGTTCTAGCCATCATGCGCTCCTTCAGCTGGAACCCATTCGGAGTTGGTGAGTGGCTGGGTTCTTTCGTCGTACACATCGTCAACCACATCGCCAATTTCTTCAGCGGTAACGACACCTTCAGGACCACTGTTGGAGGCCCTCGATGATATGCGTTTCCCCTCTGTGTGTATTTTTGACTTCCACACGATACTCTGATATTGTAGAGTAACAACGAGCAACAACGAAGGAGGTAGGTCATGGTGAACGACACACTTGCCGACCGCTTCTCCATGCGCGCCTCCAAGTTTTTCCGTGAGTTCTACTGGGGTGGCGAATGACCACCGAACACACCGCTCCGAAGCTGGACAAGAACGATCCTGATGTCATTGTCCGGGCTTATAAGTTTGCGCTGAAACCCACGACGTCGCAGGAACAAAAATTGCGTCAACATACGGGCGGAGCAAGGTTTGTCTACAATTATCTCATTTCCCGGTGGCGTGACGACATTCACACTCGCATCGAAGAAAAAGAGCGTGGTGTTTCTAAGGATGAATTGACGCCATTCACATTCAAGCTGTCTACCTATGACATGATCAATTACTGGAATCGCACCAAGCGCGAGCGTGCTCCGTGGTGGTTAGAAGTGTCAAAGGAGATCAGCAATGACGCGGCACATCGCGCTTATGACTCCATGAAGAACTGGCTTGACTCCAAAAGCGGGAAGCGCAAGGGCAGAAGAGTGGGCTTCTATCGATTCCACAAACGCGGACACCACGAATCGTGTACGTTCTGGGCCGAGCCGCTTCGTGTCAACCCCGATCGTCACTCGGTGACATTACCCCGAATAGGGACCATCAAGACTTACGAGAATACGCGCGGGTTGCAACGTAAAATCGCCAAAGGTACGGCAAGGATCATTCAGGCGACAATCTCTCGTGGGTTCAACTATTGGCACGTCTCCTTCACTGTGTATGAAAGGAAACGCATTCCCGAAACCCACCGAAATCCGGGGTCAGTAGTCGGGATCGACATGGGTGTAGGGGATCATGTCATCGTCGCGGCGAATCCTCACGGTGATGAAGTCATGCGCAGGGGACTACCCACAACAATCTCCGACCATGACAAGAGAATACGGCACCTTCAGCACAAATTGTCGCGTAAGCGTGGTCCGGACAAGAAGACAAAAACCGCGCCCTCGAGTCGGTGGATCCGCGCAAACAATCAGGTTCGCAAGTATCACAATACGATGGTGAACGTGCGTCGTGATTTTGCGGCGAAGGCTGCTCATGATGTGGCCAGGAATTATGAGACCGTCGTCATTGAGGATTTGAATGTTCGAGCTATGATGACTTGTGGCGGCGCATACAAGCGTGGTCTGAATCGTGCAATAGCGCAGGCTTCGCTTGCTGATCTTCGTCGGAGAATCACCTACAAAACCCACTGGAATGGTGGGGTCACTATTGTCGCTGATAGGTGGTTCCCATCATCGAAAACGTGCTCGAGATGTGGAGAAGTGAAATCCAAGCTCTCCTTGTCCGAACGTAAATACATGTGCCATCGTTGTGGTATTGTTGTAGACAGAGACCTCAATGCTGCAACGAATTTGGCGAAATTGGCTGAGCCGAAATCCGGTATCAGCAGCATTGACAGAACCGGGAGTTCGCCGGGGATGGGACGTGGAGGCGTGGGGAAGACCAGCTCACTTTCGGGTGGGGTGGCACCGGCCTATGAAGCGTTAATGGTCCGAAAGGGCCTGAGCGGCTGCAAGGCCGGTACGAGATAATCTGGCTACTCAAGTCAGTTCTCGTGCAACGTGAAGGTCCGCGATGATGTGTGCTATGCTAAAGAAGTAGCAACAACGAAAGGAAAAGTTTTTATGGATACGTGGTCGGCTAAGCCATTCATCTCCCATGACGGTTTTGATGCTGATGGGGTTCGAGCCGAGGTCAAGGTGATCGTTGGCGTCGGGAGGATCAAGAAAATTGAGGAGTCCGACAATGGTAGGGCCTCTCAAGTGATTTTCTCCGTGTCGAACACCGGCTTCCCCGTTAAGTGTTGGGTTCCGCAGGACGATCCAACCTCCGAGGCCATCGCCAAGGCTCAGAAAAACAATGAGCCACTGGGGTTTCGTGTTGAGATTCGCCGCAAGAACACTATTGATCGCAGCGTACCAATGTCGGAACTCACCAAGGACATGGAAACCGCGCGAGACAATGTTTTCCGAAGTCTTGCCGCCGTACGTCCATGCGATTCCAATGAGTGGGTGTGCTCGGACAAGATGGTGACCAATTTTGTCGAGGACCCACAGGAGGAATCCGGATTGTATTCTGCCAAGGACTATACGCCAGAACAGCTCAAGTCTGCCAATAAGGCCGATCCAATCGAAGCAGACAAATATTCCAAATCCGTCAATATACGCAATCTCGCACCCCTCGACGTATACACCTTTGTTGTCAATTCCGTTGAGGCGTCGAACAGTTCCCTCAATATTGCCCGCGTCATCGTTGCATGTGCGATTGACATCTCTAAGAAATTCGAGATCAACACCGGAATCGCCTACGAATTGTTGATGGATGCTTCTAAGACATATTCTGGGGCATTTTCCACCAGGGATGATTTTGTGAAGTTCAAGAAACATCTTCTCACCGAATCCACAAAGGTGTGGACATGGATTGCCGAACAAAAGTAGGCATCCACCCATAGTCCGACCCCGGCGCAGTTTCCTTCCTTCTTTTCCTTTGATGCGCCGGGGTCTTTACTGTCTGAAAGTTTTAGAGAAAACCATGGAAGCGATATTGTTTGTCGCGACCAGTAGTTTTCTTGACAAGGAGAGATCGTATGAAGTTTTTCAACAACATTTCCGATGTGTATGCGACCGGGGCGCAGTTCGATGACCGGGGTGACGTGGTGCAGACCGTGTTGCTCATTGCAGGATTTGCCATTGTGACTCTGCTAGTTGTTAACTGGATCGGAACAGCCATCATGAACAAGGGTGCGGATACAGCCGAATGTATCGAAGGGGCAAACACGTACAACACTTCCGGTTCTTCTGACAAGTGTAAGAAAGCCGACCACTCCAAGGAACACTCGTTCAAGAAGGATTCTGGTTACAGGGGACGTTACGGCCGCTGATCTTTAATAATCTCGTTCAGGCCACCTAGTGCAAAAGCTAGGTGGCCATTTTTTGTCTCCGATATTTGTAGGAGAACGAGAGAGGAAGACGACATGGAAGTTTTGTCCAATCCCTATGTCATTTGCGGATTGTTGGGTGTCATTGCCGGGCTGTTCGCATATGCCGCATGGGTTCCCAAAAACAACGAAAAGTTTGATGTTGCGGCTGGGGTGGTCAATCGGTTAGGGTCTGACCTGTATTCAGCCTTGCCGGCCGGTAGTGTCAAGAAGCGCTCTAGGCCTCGGATGGCTTCACTTGTTCAACGGTCTGGCAATCCATGGAATCTCACTGTGGATGAATTTGCCTTCATGCGTTGGGTGTGTGGATTTCTTGGCGCCATTGCTGGTGTGGCTGCATGGGCATTGTTGGACATTTTTGATATTCACATTCCGTGGTGGGCCTTGATTGTCGGTTGCACCGTTTTTGGATTTTTCATTCCTCAGCTCAAGTACAAGGATCAGGCAAAAGAGCGAGACTTGGCCTTTAAGCGTCAGTTGCCCGAGGCATTGGACCTTGTCATTATCTCGTTGGCTGGTGGTGTGACATTTGTTCAGGCGTTGCGCGAATCTCTTCCTAATATGTCCGATGGAGTGCTCAAGGAAGAATTTGCCGCGTTGGTGAGGAATGTTGACGCTGGTCGTAGTCTGGATGAGTCGTTGCAACATTTCGCCAATCGTGCTCCCAATGAGTCGATCAAGACGTTTGTCACTGCTGTGCGTCAGGCTAATGAGTTGAATGTTCCTCTGGCTGATGTGTTGACAGCGCGTTCTGAAGCCAGTCGTCAGGATTTCTTTGCGCTAATTCAGACCAGGACCGCTATTCTCCCAACGAAGATGATGGTGGCTTTGGTTCCTACGTTGATTCCAGCTCTCCTTATTCTTGTTCTTGCTCCTTCACTGAGTTCTCTTGTTAATTCGATGGGTTGATGAGGTTATGGATAGTAGTAATCCTTTTACGAACAATTCTTTTGCTGCCCTGTTTGAGGATGACGAGGAAGCTGAGGCCATTCGTCGTTCTTCCAAGGTGAAGTCGTACAATTCGACATCGGTGGAAAAGCGCCTTGAGAGCAGTTTCCGTGCCATGAAGAAGAAGTTTCCCATGGGTGGTCTCAAGATGTCTCGGTTCATCACGACGGACATTCTCATTGATTCCGGGGATTATTTTGACCAATTCAATGATGATGTGAAGCAAGGTGTTGATTTCGTCCAGACTGCTCTCATGTCGTCTGGGTCAACGGAGGTGATCGCCGACGCCCAGAACAATCCCACCGACGACGACAAGCAGGAATTGGCCTATCGGGCTGTTCAGGGGGCCACGGGTGATTGGATGGCGAAGAATCCCAGGTTTCGTGGTGTCGAGCGAGCTGTGGTGGCTGTGCTGATTGCTAACGAGATTATCGGGTTTTCTGTCATTGATCCTTTGTGGCGTGACAGCAGGGTGGACGAGATTTTATGTAATGGCCCCAAGGATGTTCAAGTGGAAATTGCCGGTAAGTTGGTCAAGGTTCCGGGGTGTAGTTTCAGGGACCGAGATCATATGAGCAATTTGATCGAACGGTTGTATGGCGCCATTGGCAAGGTGGTATCGAAGACTACGCCTATTGTCGATGGTCGTTTGCATGACAATTCGCGTATGGCGGTGGTTCATCAGTCTGTTGCGCCGGATGGTCCTAATTTCAGTATTCGTCGTCACAAGGAGGATTACATTGGACCGGAACAGCTCATTAAATGGGGTACCGCGTCTCAGGACATGTTGGAGTATCTGGGAAACCTCATTTACAAGGGATGCAGCGTTCTCGTCATTGGTGGCACGTCGAGCGGTAAGACGGTGACATTGGGGGCGCTGACGAGTTTTCTCAGGCCGGATCATCGTATTCTCACGCTTGAGGACAACTTGGAGATGAAACTGGCCCCGACGAAGTTGTGTGCGGCTCCGATGGAATGTTTGCCTCCTCATGCCGATCAGCCGGGTAGTGGTGTGTCGATGCGTGATTTGGTCAAGGCGTCGCTGCGGTTGAGGCCGAATGCTATTATTGTCGGTGAGGTGCGAGATGGGGCCGCATGGGATTTGTGTCAGGCTCTCAACACTGGTCATTACGGCATGTCGACTATTCACGCCAATTCCAATTATGACGCCATTTATCGTTTGGTGAGTTTGGTCACTCAGGGGGGTATGGCGGCGGGGGATCAGGTTCTTCCGTTGATTGCTGCCAGTTTCGATGTCATTGTGCAGGTGGAGCGATTCCCTACTGATGGTTCGCGTAAGATTGTGTCGATTTCCGAGGTGGCTCCATTTCCTGAACGCAAGGATTCTGGGGATCTGTATCTGCCCACGAACACGCTGTGGCAATTTGTCGATGAGGGAATTGACGACGATTTGCACGTTCTGGGGCATTTCGAGCAGGTGGGTGACATGGGTGAGACACGAAGGAAGTTGCGTCGTCTCGATTTGGAGCGCAATATGACGTGGGATGAGTTGTGCAGCCTGTGAGTGTTCGATATTGGGTTGTGGAGGTAACAACGTGAAGTGGGTTTATGTCGTTGCGGTATCTGCTGCCTTGCTGGTGGGGATGCTTGCCCTGGTGTGGTATTTCAATGTTCAGCGTCGCAAGGGTTCCTATGAGCGGCAACTTGAGGAGCTTATTGAGGATCACAGCGAGGAAACCGAGAAGGCCCGCATTACTCCTTGGTCTCGGTGGAATGAGTACTGGACGAGGCGTTTCAAGGGTGTGGGTTGGGCGCGATACAATGCCGACAACTCTCACGCTGGTAGGGATGTTCTCCTGTTCTGGGTGCTAGTGGGTCTGATTGCCGGTCTGATCACTCGAAACATCTGGGCCGGGGTGGGGATTTCCGTTGCCCTGCTTGTTCTTATCGGGTCTGTCTTGAGGAGCAAGGAGAATCGGGATAATGACGTTCTGGCTGCTCAGTTGCCGGGTTTCCTCTTTGCGCTCAAGGCCAATATTCAAGCTAACGAAACTCCGGAGCGTGCCATTCTCAAGGTGGTCGATTCCATGCCTTCACCGCTGCACGAGGAACTGAACATCGTCAAGGAGAAGATTCTGGTCAATGCCTCTTTTGCCGAAGCTCTGGGGGAATTGTCTGCCCGAACGTCTTCTCGTGATCTCAAGTTTTTGTGTGCATGTATGATTCAGGCATCCGCAAATGGGTCGAACTTAGAGAATCAGATCACGGTTATTCAAAAAGTTCTGGAAGCTAGACGAAAAGTTGCCGATGAACTTGCTCAAGCTGTCAGAAGTTCGCAGGGTGCCATCATCGTGTCCAGTATCGTGTTGCCTTTAACGTTTATTGCCACCTTGTTTATGGATGAGAACGCCACACAATTCTGGTTCCACGGTATGCTCTCATGGATTCTTCTTGCCGTCGTCGTTCTGCTTTATGTCGCCGGTGTTTTCCTGTGCCGTCGTATGGTCAACAATATCAAGAACCTATGAGACTCGCTACGCATTTCGAGATTCCACCGAGCAGGATCATCAACGCTAATTCCCACATGTCCGCGCTGTCTGCTGCTTCCCGGGCTTCATGGATACGCGCCTATTCTGAACCCGTGTGGACAAGAAACATTGAGCAACAATTCGGCAAAGTTCGTCAAATTCCAGAAATTTCCAGTATTCTTCCGAAATTTTTCGACAGTGCACAAAATCTTGAGAAACTTTTTGAGGAAACTGTCACAAATCCCGAAAAAATGGCCGAATATTGCTCAACGTTGAAGAAATTTCGGAAAACTGTTGAAAGATGCAAGAAACGACAGACAATTTCGGAGATTCAACAAGCCAACACCCCATTATTTGCCACATGTTCAGTTCGAGTCGCGGTCCACAACATTTCCCGACGTACCTTCGATGCCCCCAATTTTGCACCCACCGTCAAAGCCATACTCGACGGGGGAACCGATTGTGGAATACTATGGAAGGACGACAACAACTCCATCATCACCGGGGGAGTATTGTTCACGGGGGGCGACATGAAATTCACCGACCGATACGTGTTCGACATTGAGGTGGAAGGAGAGTCATGAACACCATCAAAGTTGTCAACATGACGGAATTCTTTTCCCGCGAACTCATGCTGTACTCGCTAGGGGACCTGAGATTCCGCAAACCCAAATCACTGAAAAAGGCTGGATGGACAATCGCTCTCCTTGCCCTCTACAGTACCCCCATGCTGCTCTTCTCCGGCATAAGTCTTAACGTCTTCACTGCCCTGATCATCCTCGGGCCTCCTTTTGTCGTTGGGCACTACGCCACCAAACCCATATTCGCCGGTAAAACCCTCCTCCAATTCATCACCACCATGATTCGATACTCGCTAGAACCCAAAGCATGGGCCGATCTATACGCCGACACGAAGGACATGGGGAACAAGATCTACACGGTCATGCACGAAGTGTGGATATCCCGGCGCAGAGAACTCACCATGCTGGCCGACATCAAAGAGGGGCGACATTGATCAAACAGGACATACGACCCGGAGCCAGCATTTTCCTCGGGGCGACAACAAACGGACGCCCCCAACCCGTGTTCTGGGATTCACACACCCCCATCATCAACAACTTCCCACCCGGCGCGCTCATCACAGGCGCTCCCGGATCAGGAAAGACGAACCTTGGACTCACCCTTGCTGGGATCAACACCATTCTCGGGAAAATCACCGTCATCCTCGACCCCAAAGGCGACTTCATCGGTCTTAAGGGCATCGAGGACCAAATCGGTAAATTTCGTTATCTCGACCTAGCACGCGGCAAACCCGGTATTCTCGACCCCTTTTACATGGCAACCGAATTCTCCGACAAAGTCGATCTGGCAATCCAAGTCATCGACATCTTCACCGGGGGTCTTTCGGGCGACGAACTAACCGCACTGGCCCCCATCATCAAGGACACAGCACGAGATCGCAACCCGTCACTGCAAAAAGTGGTGGACATGCTGAGATCGTCGGAAAAACCAGAGGCCCGCAATCTCGGCACACACCTCGACCTGCTGCGCGAACTCCCCTTTGCCAAATTGTGCTTCGCCCCGGGAACCTCACGTCGCGAACCCATCAAGATCAACGAAGGACTGACCGTATTCACCCTTGTTGGGCTTCAATTGCCACAATCAGGAACCAGACCCTCCGAAATGAAGAACAAGGAGAAACTCGCCTCTGGTATCATGTTCCTCCTCACAGACTTTCTTCGACGCATCATGGAGGACAACACTTCCGGCAATCCCAAAACCGTGATCATTGACGAGGCACACGCAGTGGTAGGCAATTCCGCCGGTGCTGAAGTCGTAAGAAGCATGGCAAAGCTAGGACGGTCGAAATATTTGTCGCTCATCCTCATCTCACAGGCCATGGCAGACCTGGAACTCCTCGACATCAAAAACACCATCTCCACCCGGTTCGCCTTCCGCTCCGATCGCGACGAAGCAACCAAGATCATCGAGTCCATGAACCTGCCAAGCGATGAAGGGTTCGAAGACATCATCGTTGACATGGAGGTTGGCGAATGCCTCATGCAGGACTTCCAAGGCCGATATTCAACCATGAAGGTATCGCAATGGAAGAAAGATTGGGCCGACGTGTTCTCCTCCAACCCGCTTGACGTTCTCAAGAGAAAAAACAACCAGCGGCGATATTCCCAGCAGTCACAGAAAGGTCAATGATGGCGAGCAGTAAAAAACGAAACAACAAAATGGTATACGGACTCATCGTCGTCCTTGTTGTCGCCGTTTTTGTTGGATCACTCATGCTACTGAAAAGCGTTTATCAGACAGAGACCTACTATGTGTTGAAGGAGGATGTTCCCACCCGTACACAGATCAACGCAGACATGCTGGAACCTGTCACCACCAGCGCAGGAACGGCCCCGAAATCTGCATTGGGCATTTCTGAAGTACAGGATGGATACATGTTCACGAAGTATCCTCTGAAATCTGGGGACATTCTTACTGATTCCAATGTGGGAGGCTTCGAAGATGTTTCAGTGGGTGTGCCTGATTCGTGGGTGGTGACATCGTTTGGAGTCAACGCAGACAATGCCGTGGGTGGTCGCATTCAGCGCGGAACCTACTTTGACATGATGGTTTCCAACAACTCTGGAACATTTTATCCATTTGTCAACATGCTTGCTCTAGACACCACCGTTTCCATGGACTCCGCATCGTCCAGTGAGGCCGCAGAATCCGAGGAGGCACACCAAGGCCAGACAACTCAGTACGTTGTTGGTATGCCCCCCGCGGAAGCAGCCAAACTTGCCAACATCATGAAGAGTTCCGGTGGCGATGTGAAACTTGTGCTCTCGCCCCGACAGAACGAGTACAACCCTCCTCAGCTCGCCCAGTACAGCGGAATGTTCAAGTACGACAACGAGACGAAGGATTTGGGCAAGGGAACCGACTACACGTTCACGCCTCTCAAGCGTGACAAGTTCGGTAAGCCTGTGAGCACTCCCAAGAACTGTTCACACGGAAACGCCAAAGTAAATTGCGGCGGCTCCTCTAACGAATCTCCAAACCCCGATGAAAACGAGAACGGCTGAGTTGACATTGGCCGACTGATTGAGATAGTGTATCGTGGGTGGTGAAATATATCTGTTGCATCACCCACGATATTCTTTTGTAAAGGCATCGTACAACGGCAGGAAAACATGAATCCACAAGCACTTTACATTGGTCCACGAAAGGTCAACGATGCACTGGCTAAAATGCGCCCCGATTTGGAGTTTAAAGAGCCAGTGGAGAACATCAACCAGCTGTGGAAAGGGCTGGAATCCGGTGCCATTGATCCCGTGGTGCATATCATCTTCATTCTGGACAACTTCTTTGATCCAACGGGACAAAAAACAGCATTCGAAGATTTTGTCGCCACGATGGCCCCTCACTGTATTGTATGCATCCTCAACTACCGTCCAACATATGTGGAGGCCATCAAGGAACGCATTCAATACAAGCTCCCCGACGGACGCTACTACTTCGTCAACCCAAAGCATCCCCACCCTGACATTGACAGTGCCATTACTGATTTTGTTCGCGTGTCCGATCAGCAAGACATTATCGACGTATTCTCCGATAGCGTAAAACCGGAAGTTCCAAAAAAGGAAGAACCCGCCCCGGTGGCTGTCAACGACGAGAACGAATTCGCCGAAGAGGACAATCCCTATCTCGGACAACTTGTCGTGGTGACCTCCAGTAAAGGTGGATCAGGAAAGTCCGCTATTGCAGTGTCTCTCGCATCGTTCCTTGCTCATGCATCGACAGCCAGCGTCAAGAAGAGCGTGGAAGACAGGGCGCTCAAGGTTCTTATTCTTGATTTGGATATTCGAGATGGTCAGTTGGGGTTCCTCACCGGAAACACAAGCCCCACAATGCTCAACCTGCGCGCCAAAGACATCAACATGAAAACGGTGAAGGAAACCGTCATTGAATCTTCACGGTTGCGATGTGATCTTATGCTGGCCCCCAAGAGGCCGCGCAACGCAGATGACATCCCGCCAGAATTCTTCGTGGAACTCGTGGGATATCTTCGCAAAATGTATGACTACATTATCATGGACACATCGGTGAACTATTTGGATCCGCTGTTGGAAAAAGTGGCCTACCCCATGGCAGACCAGATCATCTTCGTTTGTGACGTGGTGGTTCAGTCGGTGTTTTCCATGACCCGCTGGATTCAGGAGGTCACCCAACCCCAAGAGAACGGGGGCATGGGCATTTCTAGGAAGAAGATCGGTATTGTCGTCAACAAGGCCAAGGGGGATGTAAATATGCCCGCCGAAAAGATCAAGACGGCATCTCTCAATATCCCTATTCTCACTTCCGTTCCCGATGCTGGCAAATTGTTCGCTCATTCGGCCAACATGCAATCCATGGAGGTCGTGTTGCGAAACAAGGATGTGTACAAAGCCATTCGCCGCCTTGCACGTAGTGTCGTTGTGAGACGCTACCGGCTTACCGATTTTGTTGACAACACATGAGGAGAGTTCTATTATGAAAGATATGATTGACGACAGGCTGTTGGACGAAATGCGCAAGAAAGATGAAAAACCCGATATTGATCAGATCGTGAGTCAACGCGAACTTTGGAAAGCGCTTGATCTTGTCGAGGAGGGCGATCTTACAGGTGAGGATCGAGACCGTCTTGTGGCGATGGTGTTAGTACATTACTGGCAGTACCTCGCTGACCTTGACTTTCTTGTCGGATTCGATTTCAACGACCGCATCATTGATTTGGCTCTCGAAGAGGACTCGTATTGCATTCCTCATGAGGTTGTTATGGATTTGACTAATAACATATCCTATGACAAGCGGTTAAGCATTGCCGACGATTGGGAAATAGAGGAGATTCGTCACATGGCTAAGATGGGGGATCTTGCTCATTCTTTTCTCGACCACGTAGGAAAGTAACCACACAGACCTTCTCAATGAACACGGCAGTACGAAACACATCAAGGAACTGTGTTGCGGTGCGTTTGAGCTACTACGAGCACATTGTTTACGACTACGCGGAACTCGATTCAATGGCGACGAAGAGCGTAGTTGGACGATCTACTTACCGGGCTGAATTTGGGCATTGTGGAAAGTTTGCGACAATGTGACGAAGATTGTAGAACTTTCGAAATGTTTGCTCCATTGTGAAAACTTGACGAATTTTGCTGAAGCCTTTCGTCATGTTGTCGAAGTTTGGACAAGTTTTTTGCAATGTTTGAAGAATTGTGAAAAGTTCGTCCATTTATCGAAGTTGAGGAAGTTGTTGATATTTGCTCACTGTATAAGGCGGTGAACAAATGTCTGATGAATACCAGTACGACGACGATGATGACAGCAAGAGCGACGGTGGAGGATTGTGGAAATTTCTTGTCACCGTTTTCTGTGTTCTTTTTTCTCCATCCATTGTCTTAGGGTTGATTCTCTATTCCCTGATGCGCTACGTGAGATTGCGTCCACGAGTCATTGTTGCGGTGTGTGTGGTCATTGATGCGGTGACTGCCCTGTTGTTTCCCGACTGGCACCTTTTCACAACGTCCCAATGGTGGAAGTCTGCCATAGCTGTGTGGGTTGTTGTCGGTACCATAGTGGGAATTGTTATCATCACTATTGAATCCCGGGAAATGAAAACCAGTGCCTATCGTACCGAACTCAAAGGGGACTGGATGTATCATTTCACCTTTCGCCGGACACCACTGGAACTGCTCATCAAGAAAAAGCTTGTCAAGGGTCTGCAAACAGGTCAATATGTCTCCGATGAACGCTCTCCGCTAGGCATAAATGAAGAGGGCAAATATTCCATTGTGTCACGTTACCAAAATGAAGCAAACAAACACACTCTCATCACCGGCAATTCGGGGTCAGGAAAAACCGTCACCCTCATGTCACTCATCCACAGAGACATTGAATGCGGTGTTCCGATATGCGCCATCGACATGAAGGGGTCACCGGAGTTCGCAGCAAAAATGGCGACGTGGGCACATGAGAACGGACGCACCTTCTACCATTTCAGCAACAACAAGAACTACGACATTCCTAACAGCCCCGGTCAAGCCTACTATGATGCGCTATCGGAAGGTAACTCCAGCGCCAAAGCAGACATGATCCTCGGTATGCGACAATACGATGCTGCTGCCGATGTGTACAAGACCGTCATGAACCAGCTACTCCAAGTCGTCTTTGCCATGTTGGAATGCGCAGACAGGGATCATCCATCATTGCGCAAACCCGGATATCGCACACTCACCACAGTGTCAGGACAGCCCAAAAACGAACCCATTAACGACATTGTAACCTTTGCCCGCCGCACAGAAGTGGCCACCTTCATACAACAATGGGCAGACAACCATCGCGACTGGATCAAGAAACGCGCACAACACATCTACATTGGTCGACTTAAGGAAGAGGAACGAAAAGCGGGCCGTATTCTCTCTGCCGACGAAAAGAACGTCTTGGTCAAACAGTGCATCGAAACCGCGCGTACAGATCCCGGTCCTCTCTTGTGCGCCACCGGAATGTGTGAAGCCCATCCCGTAGATCTCATCGATTGGAACGCCGGAGGAATTTACCAACTTTACCGCTCCCTCGAACCGCACGTCATGGAGGCTCTGGCGAAAGCATGTGAAAACACTCCGCGCGTCGCTCAGGCTGCCAGAGAACTGTTGGACGAAATATCCAAGAAACGCAACGCCATCGCACCACAAATTTCTCACTTGGCAGGACAATTGAGAACCATTGCAGCCAGTGAATACGGTTTGTGGATGAAACCCGGTGAAGACAGCAGGAACATCTCTCTTTCGGAGGTGACACTGGAACCCGGAGCCGTCGTCCTGTTCTCCCTCAACTCCGACGCTGAACCGCAAACTGCCAAAAACATCGGTGCCATCATCATGAACGACTTTTCTCGCCTCTCAGCGCAGCGACGTGAAGCCGGACTCAAGAATGACCTCAATATTTACATTGACGAGTTCCAGACATTGCCCCCCGACACCGTCAAGGGACTGCTGGAGAAAGCCCGCGAATCACACATGGCCATCACCCTCGCGCTCCAATCCCTCAACCAAATTGTCGCTGCCGGTTCTGATGCCTATCTCCGGTCCATGCTCGACACCTGCTCCAACTTCATCGTCCATGCCGGTGCTACGGAAAAGTCTGCCGAAATCATGAGTGACATCATTGGGAAAACGAAGAAAGAAATATATTCCTCGACACGCAAGAAAAAGAGCTTCTTCCTCACTATCAATTTCTCGGAGAATCGCAACCAATTCGTACAAACAAGAATTGAGGACCGCTATATTATTGAACCCGAGAAATTCATGAAACTGTCCAGTCCAGATGCCAACAACGACTATCGTACCACGGCCATGTATCTCACCAAGACATGTTCCGATCCGCACTACGCTCAAAACGCCGTCAACGTTGCCCGATGCGTCACCATGATACCCCACGCGGACGTACTCAAAGAATATTACAAACCCACGAAACACGAAAACGAGCCCCATGTTGTCAACCAACCGCAGGAGGAAGAGTCGGACATTGAACTTCCCGATTTCGATCTATTGGATGACGACAACGCTATTCAATCTGGAAGCAACAACTTTTTCTCCTGATATTTGTTCGAAGAGGACCGACCATGCCATTGCCGATTAAACCTATTGGATCATCACCACAACAACCCGATGATAACGAGCTTCCGGTGATTGACGACATCAAGGAAGACTTCGCATGGGACGAACCCGCGAAGGAAGAGCCGGAAGAAGAGGAAATCCCTTCTACTCCAGAGGTCCCTGAAACCTCGGACACCGATCCTGTGGTCGCATACGAACATTTGGAGGCCATGGAGGATCAACACAAAAAGAAGCCCGAACCGCAACCTTCCAATCCGCAGGAAACCGAGGACACCTTCGTAGACAAGAAGAAAGCCAAAATCAAGCCTTTCGGGCGCAAGGCCAAGGTGAGTGAATTCGACCATCGCAAGAACATTCGCAAACGGGCAGCAATCATTCAATACAGTGTCATTGGGCTGTTGGTTATTATCATTGCTCTCGGAGTCAAGAACGCCGTCTTTCCGCCGCCCAGTCTTTCAGAAGATGACGTGGAACAGATCGCCGAACAAACAACTGGCAATACTGGTTTCCCCGTGGAGCGTGGCAAGGGGTTCGCTACCGATTTCATTCGGGCTTATCTCACAGTAAGCGGTAACGACAACGATGAGAAACTGTTGAATTACTATTACAACGGAAATTCGGAAAATTCGTACAGTAATTCTATCGCCGTCAATGACAAGATGAGGCAAAAGGTTGTTTCCGGACCAACCGTGTACCAAGCAGACACCCCCGCCAAGTACTCGGGACGATTCCTCGTAGGCGCAGTCGTGGCCAACAACAAGGGAGAATACCATCAGGACTTTTTCTGGGTCAATGTGTACTTCGACAAGAAAACTCAATCGCTTTCCATTGTTCCGGGGTCTCCCACCGTTGCCGCTCCGCCGAGCATTACCCAGCAAGGTGACGTTCCCGACGCTCCAGAGACAGAAGGAGAGGACAGTGAGCTACACGACGCCATCAAGCCCGTTGTCGAAGGTTTCATCAACGAATTCGCTCAAGCCACTCCGGAGGATCACGAAAAGTTGGTGCCATACATGACCCCAACGGCGAGTGTGCGTTCTCTCAATGGATTGGGTGGCCGGTACAAAGTCGGAGATATCAAATACACTGCATACGCCCCCACGGCAAGCAATCCATCTCCCATGGTTGAGGTGTCCGTAAAATGGGAGGAACCCAATGATGATGCAGAGTATGATTCCAAGTACTTCATGATTCTGGAAAAACAGGGCAACGGCAAGTACCTTGTCAAGGATTTTGGTTTCAAGTACTTTTTCAAGGCCGAAAAGTGAGGAGTTTTAGAGAATATGTGGGTGCAAACGATATTGCGCTCACGGAAGTACTTCCATAGCACAGAAAGAGAGCTTCGAGGTGATTGGTCATGACTAATTTTCTGAACACAGTAGTTATACTGGCGTCGGACTCCGCTGGTATCTCTGGCATCTGGGATGACGTCAGGGGCAAGTGGATTGGACCGCTGTTCTTGATGGCGGTGGCTGCTTTTGCAATTAAGTTCATAAAGACCAAGGAGTGGACCAAGCTTTTTGGGTTCGTTGGTATTTCCGCTCTGGTGGGTCTGTTGATCTTTGGTGGTGGCGCTCTGTTTGGCGGAGACGGTGTATTCTCCAAGCTGGCAGGTAGCGGTTCCAAGAAGGTTACAAATAGTGGTGGTGGCAAAGATACCAGCCACACCAAAGAAATGGGTAATCTTGGTACTGTCAATCCATCCACATTGATTCGGTGACCGTAATTTTTGTCTAGTTCATGGCCCGGCTTTTTCGGTCGGGCCATTTCATTTTGTTACGATATTGACAACGTGACCGCAACACGTAAAGGAGAATGCATGAGCGACAAGAAGCCCCGGAAGCTCAATCTGTCAATGCAGGCTGTTTCTGACAACATCGTGTATTCCAAGCGTGACCAATTTGCTTATTATCGTGTTGCCAATTCCGTGTACGATTTCTTGTCCAATGATTCCAAGGTGCAATTGGCCGCTCAACTTACCAATGCATTCACCAACCTCATGGGGGACCGTACTGAACCGTTGGACTGTCAGATTATCACCACGTCCATTCCGGTAGACATTGACGCGTGGGAGGCTCAAGTCCGCGAAGTGAGCGAGACCTGGAATCGCGGCCCGGGTTTTGATGAATATTTGGCTCAGATGTACAACTATTTGGCCACCGAGGAGTACATGAAGAAGGTGGTGTATCTGGGTGTCAAGTTGGGTTCTCGCGGTACGGTGGATTTTGATGTTGCAGGAGCCATTGAGCAGGGGTTTGATGGCGTGAAACGTGAGCTGCGCAAGGCTTTTTCCCGGTTTACTCTCACTCCGGATTCTAATGTTTCGGCACGCGAGGAAGAGAGGGCGCGGTCCAAGGAGGAGGAGATTTTCCGTATCCTGTCTCATGGCCACTTGGAGGCAAAACGGTGCACTGCCGAGGAAATTCTGTTGTTCGTGAAGCGTCAGTTCTACCCCGCCATGCCTGCTCCCTATCTCGATGTCGACCACGATAACAGGTTGGGGCCTGGAGATTTGGAGCTGGAGTTGGGGTCGGCAATCTACAATCGGTTGCGCTATCTCGAGTTTAACCAGATTTATGGAGACACCGAACTTGAGGGGTACCGAGCTACTCTCACCATGTCGCGTTTTCCCAAGGAGATGGAATACCCTTACTCGATTCCTTTCATCTATTTTCTGACATACATTGGGCTTCCGTTCACATGTTATTCGCGTTTCAGGTTGAGCCCGAGCAAGAAGATGAAGAAGCAGTTGGAGAAGAAGAAAGAGGAGACGCGCGACCAGTTTGAGAACATGGCCGAAGGAAATACCACTGAGAATTCGTTGGGTCTTGTTGCATCGGAGGCTCAGGAAGCGGTGTTGGACATGCAGAAGTTGGAAGAGATGTTGAATGACGACCGAACTCCATGGGTTGAGGGGACATATCGAATCGTTGTGGAGGGCGACACGGAGGATCATCTCAAGTCCAATTGCTCTCTCGTCAAGCAGCATTATCTCGATCTGGGCATCAACGTCAACTGGACCATAGGCGACCAAGCTGATTTGTTTCTGGAGTCTTTGCCCGGTGATTATGCTCGCGACAAGGCACATCAGCAGGTCACCAATCTCATCATGTTGTCGACAAGTGGCTTCAACTTTTCCTCAGACGTCGGTGATCCCATAAAATGACGCAAATTTCGGGAAGGATTCGGAAAATTTTCTCATGTTCGCCAAGTCTTACGAAAAAATTTGCACAACATTGCCAAACCGTGGACAAAGTTTGAAACACTGTTGTAACATTAAGGAAGTTCCGGAACAGTTGTGATATTTGTCGAAGTTGAGAAAGGTTGACCGAAGATGTCGAAGAAGAAGAACTCATGGAAGGACAATGTAGCCACGGTTGTTGTGCTGCTCATTGTTGCTGGATTCGTGGTGGGTTTTGCCCGAGTCAACAACATCCATTCCTTCAATGACGCCTTGGACTACATCTTCGCACTCTCACACAAGGCCGACGACAAATACAACTCCTGCCTTGACAGCAACGGAAAATGGACATGCACCGGGAAAAAGAAGCAAGTCCAACAGAGCGGAAAACGACTCGCCCCGCCCCATGTCGACTATGAAGCCCAACTCAAGGCCCTTCCCACTGCTGAAACCAAAAATGTCAAATACAATCGAAAGCAGTGGAGGCATTGGATTGGCGAACCATGTGACACTCGCCAACGTGTTCTCATCCGTGACGGTGAGAATGTGAAGTCCGACAAACGCTCCTGCAAGATTCGGTCCGGTCATTGGGTCAGTTCCTACGATGGCAAGGAATTCGACAACTCACGCGACCTCGACGTCGACCACGTGATCCCCCTTGGTTATGCGGCATCTCACGGCGGTCAAGTATGGTCACCACGGAAAAAGCAGAAATTCGCCAACGACACCAGTCAGCTTCTCGCCGTCTCCGCAGAATCCAACAGGGCCAAGGGTGACAAGGGTCCATCGGAATACATGCCCCAAAAATCCTACACTTGCGAATACTCCCGTATCTGGGTCTCCACCGCAACCACGTATGGCGTCAAAGTGTCCAGTGCCGACAAGAAAGTTCTCACGGAAGGTCTTGCAACATGTCAATGAAGAATCCCTATGCCGTGGGTGCTGAATCGCTAACCATAGAGGAGAAACTCAAAGTCCTCGAAGAAATGGGGCGTCCAGAGCTCATCAGCGTGTTCAAGGAGTGGCAACCCAGACAGACGCGGAGAAGGAAGTCAGGCGCGCCATTAGACCAGAAAGTTGCTGTCTCGGTGACCTCAGGAGAAAGGGCGTGGCTAGAAGGCGAGATTCGAGCCATCAAAGCTGCGGGCGATTCTGTATCCATGTCTCAATACGTGCGCGATCAAGCCATGGCGACAGTAGATATTGAACAATGGAAACTCACCGCCACCTCGGAACTGGAACGGCTGGATGACATTGAATCCCACAGGAAAGATTTAGAGAAAAAACGTGAAGCATTGATATACATGACGGAGGACACGGATGATGAAGAAGAACTGGCCCTGTACAACCGGCAACTGTACACCGTGAAACACGATCTTGAAGCCCTCGCCGCCAAACCCGGGAAACGTGGAAATCGTCTCTCGGGTCGAATGTCAATGGCGGAAGCCGAAACAGTAAGGTGGAGGGCCAGCAGATTGTGCCTGTCTACCAGCGATTATTTGCGCATGGTTATCTTCAATCTCGGACCAGCCAGCACCGGGGACTCTCATCTCGGTTTGGATTCTCGCCGCCGATTCTACATCTCCATCATTGACGTGGCAAACAACGGCTGGGGTCATCCGTCAACCGTATACGAATGCTCCCAATGCGCCAATTACATTCAAGAAATCGAAAAGTTGCGAGATCGGATCAGCCAGCTGGAAAGGTTCGTGTAATGAAAGACAGCAAGGATCGTGGTGACTCCGAACTTGTGTCCTTGGTCCTCCTTATCCCTCTCATCGTAGGCATTCTGTTTACCATGATTGACATGAGTGTGTATTTCTCCAATAGAGCACAAATTCAATCGGCTGCACGCGACGCCGCTCGCACCGTAGCCATCATGGGAGGAAATGGCACATCCCTTAGTGGAACCCCCATCGAAGTGAAATACGGATCCCGCCGCCAAAAAGCATGTGAAGGACTTGCCACTAACGAGCGCACCAAGAAAGCATATTCCTCGGCCTCCACGGTATCGGAATGTCACGCCATGCAATCGTACGCCAAAAGTGCCGGATTGGTGAACGTTGAGATCGAGTCCCTTAAATGCACCCCTACGAAAACGGATGGTGTCGGTGTAAAAACCCAGTGCGTCGTCAAATGGAAGTTCGGTCACGTCCCCGGCTCTCCACTAGGCTTCGTCAAGACCGAGAAGGGCTTGGCTGGCACTCACAACACAACCGTAGGGACCAGTGAATCCGAGGTGAACATGACAGGAATTCAACTAGTGCCAAGGAGTTCCGTATGAGAGACGATAGAGCAAGCGCCACACTCGCTGCCGGCATCATTGGTATGCTCTTTCTGTGTCTATGTATGGGGATGGCCATCGACACCGCAAAAAACGGATACCTCAAGGATTCGCTCTCTTCTCGTGCACAGCATTCCAGTGAAATCGCGGCGAAAAACATTGACTCCAAGGGTTCCCTCACTCCCCGCGCTGCATACTCCTTTGTGGAACAGTACACAGATGGAGTCGGTAAGAAAGATGAATCAAAAACATGGACGGGAATTTGTACCCACCGCAAGGTCGCGAATTGGCAAGGTATCGAAAAGGATCACGCCATGCCATATATTGTCATCACGTACGACACCAAACGACGTACAGGTAATAATTCGTCGGTGGTATATGTTTCCGAAGGCGGCAAAGATCCAGTATTGGTCAAAGGGCACTATAACCCACGCAAGAAGTACAAGGTTCTGGATGCCGAGGTACACGATTCCAGCTCTAACCTCATGATGAGCATGTTTGGAAAAGATTGTCAGGATTACGACAATCACGTAAGCGCTATTTCATTCGGCAGCCGAGAAGACTTGAAGTGAATGTCGCTTATAGAGAACATACGAGACAACAAAAAGTTCAAAATGTCTCAGATGGCTTCATTGCTGCGAGGCTGAAAGGATAATCACATGGCAGTGCACAGAAAAACAACCAGTGCTATTGTAGCTGCCTCATTGCTTATTATAGCCTTGTGTGCTGCCGCGTTCGCTGCTATCGCACCTTCAGCCAAGGCAGACGGAGTGATCTGCCCAAACAAAGATGAACTCGGTGCCGGTTTCGGACCGTACAACTGGAAAACATTCACCATGACCCCCCTCCCGGACGCCCCCAACAGAGTGTGGACGTTGCAGGAATCGTTCGGTGGATCGGCTCATTTCGTTAACTATGAAGGAGAGGGCAAAGGGGATCACACGTTTGTTCGGGACGTGGGAGAGGATCGCGGTAAAAAGCAACCCCAATGGAGCAAAAACATTGGCAAACTCAAGAGTGAACGCTCCATGCAAAAATGCACTATGGATAGCGCCATGGTACATATCGGGGACCTCTATCTTCGGGCGGCCAACATTCTTACAGCGTTCACCACATTTGTCGCCACAAAATCATTTGACCCCAGCTTCATTTGTCGAAAGCCCGGTCAAGGTGGATGTGTAGACATTCTTTCGGTTATCGGCGGCAAATCCGGAGGTGTTGTCACCAACGGAAAGGGCGGAGGGATTGTCGGAGCCCTGACATCTGGACTGTATCTCCCACTCATTATCCTTGTCGTTGCCATATCCGCTTTTGTTGTCATCAGGCAAGGAATCATACATCACCAAATCAGAACGGCACTGGGATCAACTCTGTGGATACTTGGATGCATGACGATAGGTCTCATGTTCCTGTTTAGCCCTCAAATGTTGGCAAAGGCACCTATGACAGCATCGAACTCTCTTGTCAGTTGTGTTGTGGGGTCGTTCAATGGAGTCAACTGCTTTGACACGTCGCCCGGGGCCAGCGATCTCACCGATGCAGATTCGTCCAGTTCCATTTGTGCCTCCATCGCTGATGGAAGTTTGGCTGACAAGGCGTCAATGTCCATCAACTCTTTGGGATGTTCCATTTGGAAAGCCTTTGTTCTAGAACCCTATTCTCAAGGAAATTTTGGTCAATCTTTCGACGATCTCGATGCGGACAACAAAGCTGTGTCCAAGGCCATCAAAAAAGCTGGGTATAAGAAGGCAGATTTTTGTACCAATTTGGGTTCCGTGAAATCATACAACAGTGAGAACCCGGGAGGGAACCTTGTTCTCAACAAGCCCTCCAACAAGGTATGCAACCTCGCTGCGTATCAGCTCTACTTGCAAACCAAAGCCGATGCACAACCCGGGAAAAAAGGCCCCAATGGTCCCACCCCTAGCAAGGGAGGAACCGGCGGTGACCAACGGTGGTACAAACTCATTCTCACAGTGGCTTCTGATGATGGCATGTGGGAACATTGGTCGAGTGTAGGCGGAAAGCACATGCAGGGCCTCCTCGCGATGTTGACAGCAGGTTTTGGTGGAGTCCTTATCGTTGTCACATCACTCGCAGCGCTTATGTTCTATTTGATTAGCGTTATCGTCATCGCATTTGCCCCGCTGTTCCTACTTGTAGGTGTTTATCCGGGTCGCGGCAAGAAAATTATGTTGGGATGGGGAGAGACCTGTATATCCAACCTTTTGAAATATCTTATGTCCGCACTGTTCTTGCTCGTATCCATCAGCTTGTACGCGGGTGTTCTAGGGAACGCCGATAACATTATTATCTCCTTCCTCTTCGTCATTATTCTCACTCTCGCACTTAAGGTATACCGCAAGGAAATTCTCAATTTGCTAGGGCAAATCAACCTAGGCGGAGAACGACTGTCCAGCGCAATGGGAGACAAGTTGCGCCAAAAGGGACTCCAAGCAAAACAGTTCACTGGGGGCGTTGCCAAGGGTGGAGTAGGAGTCGTCGCGGCGGGAGCTGTCGCAGGACACAAGAGCCGTAAGATGGCCAAGGCGAATGCTGTCGCAGCCAACCCCAAGCGCAAGGGCATGAGCAAGGCGGAAATCAAGGATCGTAAGAGCACGATCAAGGATGCCAAGAAGAGCGCAATGCAGCAATCCAAGAAGCAAAGTCGCTCCGCCATGGGGGCTGAGATGCGCAAGCATTTGAGTTCCGCCGGTGATGTCGGTAATGCGTTCGCGACAGCCGCGGAAACCATGGACACATCAAACCGGAGCCAGTTGAACAGGTTTGAGTCGGATTACGACAAGAAGTTCAGCGAAGCCAAGGAACATGCTCAAGAGGCTCAAGAGCGTCTCGATCGGGCCGTGGCGTCCAATGAGATTGCCGAACGAAACGCGGAAAAGTTCTATGCCAGCAATCCTAAGATCAAGTCTGCCGTTGATCGGGAAATGACACTGAGGGCGCACGAGAATGGTGCTGTCGAGGCGTTGAGAGGATCGTTCCCCGAGTATGCCAAGATGCAGGAACTTGTCAACTCCATGCAACGGCTCAAGATGAACAGAACTATGGCCAATGCTCAAGGAGATGCGAACGCCGTTTCCATTCTTGACAAGAGGATCGCTCAGAAACAAAGTCAGATTGACAAGATAAAGTTTACACCCGGAATCGACAATCAAATCATCAAGGGGCAGGAGCTTTATCGTGCCCGAGTCGAGAAGGCATCCAGGGCGGATGGAAGTCACGTTGCTGCATCCTTGAGAAATAATGGAGCCGCGTTGTCCGTCGTCTCCAACGCCGAGCACCCCAAGTGGGCAGCTCGAAACAATATCGCGGAAGCTCAAAAGAATCTCACCGATGCTAAACGGGCTATGGCAGGAGCTGCTGCGGCCTCCAGTGTTGTTGGGCGCGGTATTGCCAAGTTCAGTCAAGGAGAGATTGTCTCCTCTGCTCAGACACAAAAAATTCTTTCCGATGCAGAGAAGGCATCTGTTGCTGCTATGGCGGGTGTTACTGGTGCAGCTGCGGCGACACGTCAATGGGACCCGGATTCACGCGAGAGAACAGATGGATACGGACCAGAGTACACGGAGCCTTATCAGCAAGAAGAGATTGAAGGAAGAAGGGCAATTCCCGAAAACGATGGCGAACAATCGCAGGAACCGCCTATTGAAAGCAACAACCGCAAACAGGAGAAAATGCCTCCTGCTCCGCAACGGAAACCCATTGAACCGCGAGAAAACGAGATTCCACATGAAGAAAGTATTGACAGTCATCACGAGGAGAGGCACGATAGCAACGCCAAGAGTGGCGGTGGAGAGTTGTGGAATACGTATAGGGAAAATACACGGAACAATACCCGACCGGAAGAGCAGCAACCGCGTCCTCAAAACAATTCACGCCAGCAGAACACCACACAACAATCGCAGGAGAAACCAAGGCAGACAGATCATCCACATACACACAACAATGATCGCAAGGAAGAACCGCAGAAGTTGACCGCTATCCCCATGCCGCCCGCTCCACAGCCAGAGAAGCGAGAAACGAGGCCCCTGGAAAAGGCTTCTCAGAAGGGAAAAGCACCGCAACTTGATAGCAATCAATCTAATGTTCGAGACAAAAAGCCGAGGGTAAAAAGGGAGCGGCCTGTACCCACTCCACAGCAGAAAAAACCGATTGTCGACAAGCCCCGAAAGAACAGTACCGCAAAACCTCAGGGGGGCAGGGGAAAGGTTCCGCTCAGGCAACAGCGCGGCATTCCCATTAGGCCAAATCCCCGGTTTAACAAAAAGAGGTGACCGACGTGGGACAGGAGGTTGAACAGCATCAACAGAGCAATGTTGTCGAGAAGGCTAACAAGGTTCAGCGGGATAAGGACAAGCTGAAAAAGATTGCCCGACGAGCACTAAGGGTTGGGAGGATTCTCGCTAACCCCAAAAGCTGGATCGCCTTTGCCATTGTTCTTGTTGTTGTAGCCGTTGTAGCATGGGGTCGCGGTATTGTTGAAGTTTTCGGAAGTAATGAAAATATTGACGGATGCGAATCCGGTGATGGGAATTATCCTTCCGGTGTCGATGTTCACAATGCGAATGATGCAAAAAAGAATCGCGACATTGTTGGTGCGTGGCTCATGTCGCATCCTTTCGCGTGGCTGGGAAACAAACCCATGACCAAGGCGCAGGCGGCAGCGTTTCTTGGCAATGCATGGGCGGAATCCGAATATGACCCCGGACGTATTCAAGGTCAGGAGTCATATGCCAAGAGCTCTAAGATGAGTAATGACGAGTTGCTTGCCATGGGTCACACAGGGGGTAAGGCCGCAGGGTTTTGGCAGTGGGATGTCGAGGGTCGTGAAGGACTCGCTAAGATGGCGAAACAGAAAGGAAAGGACTGGCAGGATTTGTCGTTGCAGTTGGAGTATTTTGCCAGTACATTCACTCCTCAAAATTACGACAAGGTAAACTATGCAAAAAGGATGTTGTCACACGGTTTCAGCGACCCCAACAAGACGGTCGAAGAGTTGACGAAGATAGTGTGCCGGGACTGGGAGGTCGCGGGGATCGAGAACATGAGCAAAAGGAACAAAGGCGCCAAGGACTTCATGGCCGAGTTTCAGGGCTCTCCGCAAATGACCGGTGGTTCCTGTACGATGGATGACACAAATTCGCAGTTGGCTCCAGGGCAATTGACCACTCCTATCGTCAAAGGAAAATACACCATTGGGAATCATTATGGGGAGTCTGGTGCACATTGGAGGAAGACGCATACTGGGCAGGATTTTGTTGCTCCGATTGGTACCCCCGTTGTCGCTGTGAGCAATGCTGAGGTTGTGTCTGTAGGCGAGGGAGCTCGCTGGGCTGGTCGACACGGTATCAAGCTCAAGTTGCCCGATGGTTCGATGGTGTTTTATGCTCATCTCTCCGCCAACTCTGTTATTCCGGGCCAAAAGGTCACTCGCGGTCAGGTCATAGGCAATGTAGGGGCCGAGGGTAATGTTACTGGGCCTCATCTTCACTTTGAGTATTTGCCGCGTGGTGGACACCCCGGGAGCACGAATGACACTGCTGATCCCATGAAGTGGATGCAATCCAACGGTGTGAGCGCGTAACCGATATTAAGGAATCATGGAAGAAGAAGAGCCAATGGGTGATGATGCCGTACTTGTGGACGAGGACGCTCTGCAAGTGGTACAGCAAATGGATGGTGTGGTAACATGTGAGATCAAGGGATTGTACAAGGAGAATGGTTCGGTGCATAATCGAATTTATCTACGCAACAATCCCCCTCAGTTCGTCATTGAATCCTCTGATGGGTCGTCGGCGGAATTCATGGTGACGAAGAATCTGTCCGATCAGTTGGAGAAAATGTTTGGGGATGTTCACCGAGCTTACAATGGTATCGATCCAACCGTGAAGAAGTACAACAGTTTTGGGGAGTGGGTCAAGGGAAATATTTTTCTTGTTGTTCTGTTGTCACTCATGATTGTTTTTGCTCTTGTCGCTATTATTTTTTGAGGTGTGATTCATTGTGGGGGACATTCGGGTAGCCAAGAGTGTGTATCGAAGGAATGCGGCGAAACGGGTATGTGGTATCGTCGGTGTCGCCCTGTTGGCTCTTGTTGTTGTGTATCTGTGTTTTGCGGCGACGATCATTAGGTTTCTCCCCACCACCAAGGGCCCTGTTGCGGTGAAGAATGCCACTTTCGATGGGGGTATTGCTCCTCAGGGTTCTACGGTGGTGATCAATACTGCCTCTCAGGTCAAGGACGATATAGGGTCTCATATGTTGCAGGCCTTAACGTTGCAGAACAATGTGGCGACAGTGAAGGTTGAGGCGGGTCCAACAGGAAAGATCAATAGTCGTCTTATTGGGTCACCGGGCGGAAAGTTTGGCGCGGTGGACGTTGACGGTGTGTTTTTGAAGAATCAGTACGTTGTCACCTGTCTTGATGGATGTGATGGCAGCGAAATTGTTGATGCTCATCAGATTTATGGCGAACCCTTGGAGTGAGTGATGCTTGAGGAACTGAGAATCAATGAACGAATGAAGGATCCACAGGAGAGGGAAGCCGCTGATCTGGTGATGCACGAGGAGACGAAGCGCAAGAAGGGGTCGTCGTCGGTGTCTGCGCAGACCTACAGTGTCACCATGTCTGTGTTGCGAATTGTTGGTATTGTTCTCGTTGTCGCGGTTGTTGCTTTGGGTGCTAAATATGGCATTGAGCAGTTTGTACGATGACGACCTGGTATTCCACTTGGTACGGAACTATTTGATTATCGCAGGAGTACCGGAACAATTCATAAAACTTGACATCTTCGGAAACGCCCTGTCAATAGCTTTCGTCCAAGATTATGCAAATGTTGACGAAAGACTTGACAAAAGACTTTCGGAATATGTGAAAACTTTGCCAATTCAACAATTTTGTATCAATGGTGAAATTTATGAAAATTGAGTCAGATTCAGCAAAGATTCGTCAAATTGTTCGAAACTTTGCGCACTTTGGAATTGTTGAAAATTACAAAGGTTTCACAATTTCCGAAGATTTGTCAAGCTTTTTCGACAATGCTGCAGAAAGTGGTTTGAAGGCAGCTGAGGACGTGAACGATTTCGACCCGCTGAGAAACAGGACCGATGCATGGGAAAACCCTTCACTGGACGGGGTAGACGACTACGGAAGGCAAGTGTACAAGGATTCGCGTTGACTTTCACCCGTATCTGCTGTATCATGTGCGTGGAAGGCGGTAAGTAACATGTTTGTCTATGTCGTATTTCATCCACGCACCAGAAAAGATATTATAGCCCTGAAGAATCGATTCGAGCACATGGAAAAACACGGGGATGAGTACAGGGTAAGAATCCAACAGCCAATCTTGAAAAACGACGAAATGATGACGCAATTCTTCAAAGAGCTCAACTCCGTCTTCATCTCATTCTCCCACATGTCGCCCCATTTCTCTAAGGAACAAGCGTGAGTATTGCCGCAAAATATTCATCCACGGAATTTTTGAAAACATCCCCCGATTTTCGCATTGGATGTATCATTGCTGACGGTATGTGGTATTCCATGCAAAAATGGCGAAAGCTTGCAAGGGTTCAACAATCCGACATTGACACATGGATGACCCACAACGGAAACATGCTCATTCAGGCCACGTCGGGTGCTCAATCATATCGCATGGGATTGGATGCTCTCACACAATGGCACCACGACCACGGATTCGAAGTGGGAGATCAAATTGTGGACTTTCTGTTCCCCGCGCGAGTATGGGACAAAAAAACAGAGACAGAAGGTTTTCTCAACGCTCCGCTACGCGAGGTCGGTACCGTTTCCTTCCACGCCTCACCACATGTTGCACAGAAAATAAAATCAGCTCTACGTGGTACTGCCCGAGTGTGTGAAGAATCGCCAAGAAAATACCGAGCCTACTGTCTGGATGCCAACCACATCAAACCCATCATCCTCGACATTCTTGACAAGTTCCCAGAATCAGAGGGGGCATCGAAAGTTACCGGACACAATAGATCACGGCGTCGAGAACTGTGTGACTTTTCGGAAAACTTCAAATCCAACCTTCTCTTCTTCTACATTGGTTTTGCAAAGAGCCTAGTCAAAAAGCACATGGATACGATTTCCATTTTTTTACCCGACCCCATCGACAGGGAATCGCAAATCATCATGTGGGTCATCGAAGCCATCAGAAAGTTTGACGAATCTGCCTCAGTCCCATTCTCTGGCTACCTCAACTCCGTTCTTGGCAAATGGCCCTACGACGTTCCGGCAAAAACACTGGGACGAGAACTGTGCGACTTTCAACGCAACCGATCCAAAGCCATCTCTGATCTAAAGAAGCAAGGAGAAGAATACATTTCCACTGCGCAACTGGCCGAGAAAATGGGTTTGGACAAGAAGATTTTCGATTCCTACGAGGCCAAACACAAAACATGGCTGTCCACCAAAAATGCCACATCACTCATTTGGGAGGAAAACGGGGAGGAAAAGTCATCATCCCTTTCGCTTCTTAATGGTGGACACGACACCACATGTGATATTGGGCTGGCGAATCAACTGAGCATGGCCATTATCCAGACAGCCTTGGACACTGGAGATTTTGACAACGCCTTTCTCATTATTGATCAAATGGACGACAACAACATTGACGATGGAATTATCAATAATCTCAGTCCTCAATTTGTCTCTACCCTAGGGAAACATATGGACATAGGTGCGAACAATGCGTGAACTTACTGACGACGAGAAAGAATTGGTGGAATCCAAAAAGTCTGCTCACCAAAGAACTCACAAGAAATACATTCCCAAATGGGCCAGATTGTCTCGTTGGGCTCCATTGGTTCTTCTGGTCCCCGTTGTGGCCACTGTGGGATTCCTCTACTCACAATCCAAGGTCAAGGGTATTGTAGGGCCTGAAAACTTTGAATACATGGCCAACAATGGTGTTCCGGAACTGTTCAACAATCTGGAGTGGATCACAGAGTTCTTTGCCGTCTACGAACGAAGGACATTAATCTTTGGTGCCTTGTGGGGTGTTTCTGTGGCCATTGCTGGTATCATGTGTATTGTCGATGTCGTTGTCAGAGCAAGAGTGAGGGGAAAGAATGCTCAAGAAAAGTGACAAAAAGATTATTTGGATTGTTGTCGCCGCCATTATCGTTGCGGAGGCCGTTGTCCTTGTATGCGTTTTGGGTCCTTTCCGACATCACCACGAACACCAAAGGAACGACGAAACCGTATCGCGTAGTATATCTCACAAGAGTTCGGCACAAAACAGAGCAGACGCCAGCGAGGCCCTGGGCAAGACACTCATGGCCGCCCGTATTTCTCCACATGGTGACAAGAACAACGACCGTATGAAGTCACTGGAGGAAAACAAGAACTATTCTCAAGTTCTGGACAAGGACTTCGTGAATGGAGTGTACTTTTCCGACGATGCCAGTGACCCCTACAAAATCAATTCGTATGAGTCGCTTATTTCCATTTCCCAACATCTTCCCAAAAATCTTTCACCCGCCGCACCACAAATGGCCTATGATCAACCGGAGTTAGGAACTGTCTATGTTCCTCTTGGCGTATTCACTGGGCAACAAAACGCCTTCGTCGTGGAAATGGTGTATGTGAAAGGTCAATGGAAGGTCAATCCGTACAGTCTTGTGGAACAAATTCGTCTCAGTGCCATTATTTCCGGCAAAAAATAATACTGATATTGTTAGATAAATCTCGCGAAAGGTTTATCTATGTCCAATACCCCGGAATGGCAGAAATGTTTTTCACTGCTGTTTGATTCGAATGTCAGCGAAATTGAGGCCAACGGTCACGACAGCTTCTTTTGCAAACGGAACGGCAGGCGAGAAAAGCTCCCCATCGACGTCGGCAGTGACGCTCGATACATGGAAGGTATCAGGGAAGGACTCATTCCCCGTGTGGAGTCGGTGGGGAGCGCTCGTGATGTGAGTTCTTATCTATTTGAGGGTCTGCTCAGGATTCGCAGCGATTCTTCAACCGTTCGGGGTCGGTGTCATATTGTTCTTCCTCCGGCGTGTACCACTGCTCAGGTAACCATCGCCAAAAAGACCACATCCCTCCCCACTCTCAACGACATTGCCTCTGGCGGTTCGATGTCCCTTGATATGTTGGACTTTCTCTCGGAAGCCATCAAGGCGAAGATGACCATTGCCTTCAGCGGGGGTACGGGGGCTGGCAAGGCGTTGCATGTGTCCACACCTATTCCCACTCCTCACGGATGGACGACGGTGAAGAATCTGCAAGCGGGTGATAAAGTGTTCGCGCCCAATGGTGACGTGACCAGGATCGTTCTCAAGTATTGTCCGTGTGATCCGTTGAGTTTCGATGTGCACTTCGACAATGGGGAGACGATACGTACGTCTGCTGGGCATTTGTGGCCTACTGTTACCGATGATGGACAGTTCTGTGTGGTGTCGTCTGAGACCATCGCGTCCAATCCGTGCTTCTATCGCATTCCGGGTTATGCGCGGTGTCTGGACTTTCACACCGTTTCTCGTCCTGTGATCAACGATTGGGGTACCATTGGACGGATGGTGTGTCATGGAGAGATTCCGCACGACTTCAACAGTGTCCGTGAAGTGTTTGATACTGTCCTTGGTGAAAGCCGTGAAGATCGGGAACTGTTCATGTCTGGTCTAACGGGCAATGCTCAGGCGGTGCGTGGTGAGTGGGCTTCGTTGTGTGTCCATGTCATTACTTCGCTGGGATGGTCCGTTACCACAATGGGCGAAGACCGAGTTGCGTTTTCCACTGATCCGCAAGATGTCCGCATCGTGAGTGTTGATCCGGTGGAGGCTGATCCGCATGAGTTTTTCTGTTTTGGTGTGGATCATCCTAGCCATGTTTTTCTGTGTGGAGACACGTGCATAGCGACCCACAACACGACGATGTTGGAGGCGTGTACAAAGCTTATTGATCACAATGTGCGTATTGGTGTTGCTGAAGACATTCCGGAGCTGGTGTTGAATCAGCCGAATGTGACCTATCTGCATTCCGTTCCGTGGCGTCCGGGTATGAATCCCAATGATGAGGCTACGTTGTCATGGGTGGTGCAACAGTTTCAGCGTATGCGTACCGATCGTCTTATCATTGGCGAGACGCGCGGCGCCGAGTTTGCCGATTTTCTCACTGCCGCCAACTCGGGCATGGAGGGGTCGATGACAACGATTCACGCCAACAGTCCCACTCGCTGTTTGGACAAGATGACGAATTTTGCTCTCAAGGGTGCTCCAAATCTTCCTACTCGAGCGGTGAACAGCGATATTTCCTCTGCGCTGGACATCATTGTGCAGTTGATCATCACGTCGGAGGGTCAGCATCGTGTGGCCAGTATTTACGAGGTGACTGATACGGTGGGCAATTCGGAGGACGCCAAGATTACCACTCAGCCGTTGTTCACTTATGTTGCCAGTGAGGACAAGTTCGTCAAGGAGGAGAGTATGACGGACAAATTGGCTCGAAGAATGACGAACAATGGGGTCGATGTGGGGAAGCTCAATGCAGTAGTACGGGGCAGACATGTTCCTTCTGCCCGTCGTGTGTCATCTCGTGGGGCATCGCGGCATATCTGATGGCCAGGAAGAAAATCACCACTGATGCCTTGCGATACTATGTTCCCTTGTATCAGCGCGGACTTGTGGAGGGCGACGGGCTTCGTGAGGTGACGTTGCGCAATCAGAGCGAATTGGCTCTTGCGCGTATCGTTGATCTCATGATGCCCTTGTTCGTCTCATATGTCAATCGTGCCGTGAAAGACAGGGACGATACCAATGTGATCATGTACGCGGGACTTCATGGGTTCAAGATGGGAATGGAGCGGTTTGACATATCCAAGATGAAGTCGTCTCCCACCAATTATCTCATGCAGTGGTTTTCCTCCTACGCATCCAAGGAACTTGCGACGGTGGAGACAAATTATGGCATCCCTCCCACTCGATATCGCAAGTTCAAGAAGATCGCCGCCGTTCGTCACAAGCTGTCAGATACATTGGGCCGAAAAGTGAGTGACGATGAGGTGTATGAATTCTTCCAGTCAGGTGGTGCAGATATTGTGACACCTAACGGGCCAAAAAGGAAGAAGAATTCCCATGGGTCCAACAGAAAGATTACAATAGAGATGATTCGTGAGCAGGGCGATTACGAGGAAGGACTCATGAAGCATCCGTTTGAGTTGAGCGAGGATGTCTTGTATGGCAGGAGCGTGGAGTAGGAATGTGGAAGGTTTTTGTCTTTCTGGGCGTGATTGCTCTTGTGGGTGTCATTGCCGTGGTAAAGTGGATATCGGCGTTTTTGGCCACTAGGCGATACGACAAGGAGTCTCTGCCGGACATGGAGGATGAGACGGAGAGTCCTGTTGCCGACGAGGATGATTACGCTTTCAACATCGAGGAGGAAAACTGAGTTGGTTGCGCAGATGTAACATGATTGCGACGACATACGTTTCCCCTCTATGTGGATTTTTGACTTTCACGCGATATTCTGATATTGTGGGGTACGCAGGCAACGAAGGAGGTAGGTTATGGTGAACAACACATTTACTGACCACTCCTCCATGCGTGCCCCCAAGTTTTCCCGTGATGTTTACCGGAGTGGCGAATGACCACTGAATCCGCCGCTCTGAAACTGGACAAGAATGATCCCGATGTCATTGTTCGAGCCTACAAGTTTGCATTGAACCCCACGCCGTCGCAGGAACAGAAATTACGTCAACATACAGGTGGAGCAAGGTTTGTCTACAATTATCTCATTTCCCGGTGGCATGACGACATTCATACTCGTATCGAAGAAAAAGAGCGTGGTGTTTCTGAAGATGAATTGACGCCATTCGCATTCAAGCTGTCTACCTATGACATGATCAATTATTGGAATCGTACCAAGTGTGAGTGTGCTCCGTGGTGGTCAGAAGTGTCGAAGGAGATCGGCAATGACGCAGCACATCGCGTTCACGACTCCATGAAGAACTGGCTTGACTCCAAGAACAGGAAGCGCAAAGGCGGAAGAGTGGGCTTTCCCCGGTTCCACAAGCGCGGATACCACGAATCATGCACCTTCTCGACCGGGGCGATTCGTGTCAACCCTGATCGTCGCTCGGTGACACTGCCCCGAATAGGGACCATCAAGACTTACGAAAATACGCGCGGATTGCAACGTAAAATCGCCAAAGGCACGGCGAGGATCATTCGGGCGACAATCTCTCGCGGGTTTAATTATTGGCACGTCTCCTTCACCGTGTACGAAAGGAAACGCATTCCCGAAACTCATCGAAATCCGGGGTCAGTAGTCGGGATTGACATGGGCGTAGGGGATCATGTCATTGTCGCAGCGAATCCTCACGGTGATGAAGTCATGCGTAGGGGACTGCCCACAACAATCGCCGACCATGACAAGATAATTCGGCATCTTCAGCGCAAACTGTCGCGCAAGCGTGGCCCGGACAAGAGGACGAAAACCACACCCTCGAATCGGTGGACCCGCGCGAACAACCAAATTCGTAAGCATTACAATACAATGTCGAACGTCCGTCGTGATTTTGCGGCGAAGGCTGCTCATGACTTGGCGAAGAATTATGAGACCGTCGTTATTGAGGACTTGAACGTTCGAGCTATGATGGCTCGTGGCGGCGCATACAAGCGTGGTCTGAATCGTGCGATAGCGCAGGCCTCGTTTGCTGATCTTCGACGGAGAATCGCCTACAAGACACAATGGAACGGTGGCACTACTATTGTCGCTGACAGGTGGTTCCCATCATCGAAAACGTGCTCGAGATGTGGAGAAGTGAAATCCAAGCTCTCCTTGTCCGAACGTAAATACATGTGCCATCGTTGTGGTATTGTTGTAGACAGAGACCTCAATGCTGCAACGAATTTGGCGAAATTGGCTGAGCCGAAATCCGGTATCAGCAGCATTGACAGAACCGGGAGTTCGCCGGGGATGGGACGTGGAGGCGCGGGGAAGACCAGCTCACTTTCGGGTGGGTTGGCACCGGCCGGTGAAGCGTCAATGGTCCGAAAGGACCTGAGCGGCTGCAAAGCCGGTACGAGATAATCTGACTACTTAAGTCAGCTCTCGTGCAACGTGATCGCGGAGACGTTGAAATCGGGGGACTACGTGCGTCTTCATGGCTTCGATCCACACACCAAGAAGACCATTGACATTCCTTCGAAAAATTACGTCAGGTTTCTCACATCGAAAAACTTTATCAACTTTCTGAACAATTGAGGAACATTTATGAACACTTTCCGAATCTGTGTCAAACTTCCAGAAAATTACAGCAATATTCTTGAAACTTCCATCATTGACGAAATGGAGAAAGCTTGTCGAAAATGGGATGTCGAATTGGTGCCTGACGAGCGCGAAAAAGTGGCCAATTCAGCAATGCAGCAACTTTTCGACAAAGCTTCGCAAAACTTCGGCAATATATGGAAAGGTGGTCAAGAAGTTTTCATCAACATTGACACACATTCGGAAAAACTTGAGCAAGATTCGACAATTTTACGACAAGGAAATGGGTTCATCGAAAGTACAGAGCCGGATCACAACAATGTTCCAGTAAGTGAGCTGGGGGGCTATCTGTGTGACCTGCTTTCCTTGTGGGTTCGTACCGCCGTGTTCTATGGAGTGGGGTCGTATTCGTGAAAGATGAAGATTTTCAAAAGTCGGCGATGAAAACCGTGTGCAAACGTACCGCCGAACTGACTGGAGTGGATTACTGGGTGGTCAGGGATGTTCTCGCTGCCTTTCGCGGAGCCTGCCTGGAACACCTCCTCAAATACCACTACATCAACGTCGCTGGAATCACGCGCGTATACTCCAAGCCCAACAAGAGACTGACGTTCAAAAGGAAATCACTGTCTCGAAGCTACTACGCCACCCTCAACAGAGACATTCGCGACGCCATCAGATTGCAAGAAAACACCTTCCATGACAGCCCAGGGATCATCAACGCGCTCACATGGAAGGGTGCGGTGGATTGGTCAAGGGAAAACCGGGAGGAAGTAACCAAACGACAAGAAGAGGTTTTCGAACGACACGCACATGAAATTCCCTCGATCGACGACCCCACCGAACGCTTCAACAATTTCGATGACGATGAAGAATTCACCGACATCGACAACCCATTCCTGAACGACGACGAAACAGAAGAACTCAATGACCCAGAGATAGACAACCCATTCCTGAACGACTGAAAAACTTCACCGCCGAAACTTGCACAATACCTTTTGTGCATTTTTCGGCATTGTTTTTTGCTGCGATATTGGTATGACAGGTGATGTTTATGTTACTGTCGTATATTTCCCTGCCGGACGAGGTGAAACTGCTGGCCAACGAGTCCATGGGTCACGCCGTACTATCATCCTTGTTCGTTTACGGGTACGAATATGAATGTGTGACCCGAATAGACAACGGAGACATCATCGGATTCGCCCTCTACCACAAACACGCCATAGGGAAATATCGAGTAGGCGTCATTGATTGTGTTTGCGTGTCCATCCCGTACCGCGGATCAGGAGTTGGGGCGGAACTATTCTTTGCCGTACTCAAAAAAATGGGAGACGTGGACCGGGTAGAAACAACCGTACACATTCCCCGCTCCATAGACACATGGCCTGGAATCCCCGTATGCGGCAACACCGACTTCCTCACACGACTCGGTTTTAGAGAAGTTGTGGGATCAACGATGGAGGATGATGAGTGGAAAAAATGTGTATACGCCATAGATCACTGAAGACGTGGATCATCTTCCTGTTCCTTGTCACCCTCCTGGCATCTCTCAGCGCCGCCCCCGCTATGGCCGACGAAGACGACAACGCCGGGGTATTCAACAAGGCGGCCGACAAATTTGCCACCGACGACGAAAAAAAGGATGCACGAGGTTTCCTCAACCTAGCGGACCGATCCAACAATCAGGACTACACCGATGAGGACGCTCGGAACACCTTCGGATTCGTCATCCGCCGCCTCATGTCTACGTACTATATGAACTCCGTCACCAAGGCCCCCAAAGAAACTCAACCACCAGCCAGCGGATTCGAATGCGACCTCAACGACAAGAAGAACGGAACACCTCTCTATCACAATTGCGACGTCCCCAATGTGGTCACTGACGTCATTCAAAACATCGTTGGAACCGTCATGCCCTCCGGACCCAAAAACGCCAACAAACGAGACGCCTACGTTCCAGAAGGATTCGGTCTACCTTCTTACATCCCAGACGACGAAATACCCGTTGACCCCAAAAAACGAGAATTCAAAGCCACCGGACTGGAATTGTTCGGCTATTCTATGACCTACACCTCCTATCTCGGTGAATGGGATCACATTTCCGTCATGAACTCTACCCGGATGCTCACTAATTTCGGGTGGGCTGACAAAACCATCATGGGAGCTAAGGCAATCGGGCGAGGAGTGCAAGGAGCGTGGAACGGAGCCATAGAGGGAGCAAAGAACGGCTCGAACCTTATATCTTCCATCGGCGGATTCTTTTCCGGGTTCGCCAAAGGAGGAGCCACAGCAACGGTCAACACGCTACTAGATGCCTCAGACGCCAACGTGTTTTCTGCGCACGGCTGGTATCGCTCTGGTTACGGTTCCACCCTCTACAACGCCCGGGAACTCACCCAGGAGGAAAAAGCCTCCAAAGTCCGGGCTATGATGCAAGCGATCCAAAACCCTCACCAAAAAACAGTCACCGTCGATCCAAAGCTTCAACGACTCAAAGAATTAGATCGCGACAAACTCATGCCCGGACAGAACGGTGACCCCAAATGTCTCATCAAGGGCAAGGACTACAAACTCGACAAACTCGAATGTCTGGAAAAAGCAAAAGCACTCAAAAGCACAGCAAAATTCACTCCACGCCCTAAAGGTGACAATACATGGGACTCCTACATCAAACGCATCACCCCTATCATCAAACCCGCACTCAACATGGGGAGTACCTGCTTCAAATTTGACGATGCCATCAAGAGAAAATATAACATCAGGACCCTCAAAGGGCGTCGTGATCTGGCGAAACATCTTGAACAATGCTGGAGAGGCGACAACGAGAACGGAGAATACGACAGCCTCGCCAATGCGTCTCGTATCAAACGTTCATCCAACAACTCGACAGCACAAGCAGGTAACTATTCACCCGAGGATCTTCAGAAATTCTTTGACGAACACCCCGAACACAACGTCAACGCTCCATGGAACATGTATGTCTGCACAAACGCGGAGACACATAAAGATTTGCACTATCTTTCCACCAATGGTCTTGTTCCCCTGTATCTCGATCAGAACGGGAAAATAGATCCACTGTGCGGACAACCACGACCCCCCATCCAGAGCGGCTATTTCGGCAATGGCTACGATGTTCCGTACACAGCGAAACACGAAGCAGAACCGACACCAGACACACGATACACCGCCAAAAGAGATCACAGCGGACTGACCATTCTGTTTCCATGGGGCGAATTTGGAGACACCTCACTCTTTGCCAACATGGGGCTCAACATTTCCAAAACTACGACAAAATTCACTAACACTTTTGTCGACCTCGCATTCGCCCCCATCCTTCACAAACTCGGTCTGGATTCCATGTTCATCGACCTCATCGGCAAATTTCGCGACTCGGTGTACTTCCCATTCTCCATCATCATCATGGCATTCGCAGGATTGGCGGCACTCAAGAACTACCTACGTACCAACAACCACAGAAAAACATTTCTTGCGTTGTTCCTTGTCATCATCATGTTCGGCATTGGCGTTCTTGCGTTGTACAAACCCGACAAGCTCATGGAGGCAGTCGACGAAGTACCCTCTAAGGTTGAAACATCGGCAGCAGGAACTGTTTTCTCGTTGGGCCTGGACAGTGATGAAAATTTGTGCACAGCTTCCAGCGATTCCGGAAAATCGGTTGTGGACCTCAATGGAAAAGACACAGGTTTCTCCCCTGAAACCGCCGTGCGACAAATGGAATGCGAAATGTGGCGAACCTTCGTGTTCAATCCATGGGTATCTGGACAATTCGGAACAACATACTCACACCTCTACGCCAATGGAAAGGCCCCCAAAGGCGGGGAAGCGCTGAAAAACAAGAACAAAAGACTTGTGGGAGACGCCAAGGTCGTTATGGGAGGTGGCGCAACAGAACACAACTGGGCACTGTACCAGCTCCAAACCATGACGAACGGCACGGCAACCACGAGGGATGATACTGCTCCATCAAAAGGAACAGTATCGCCCAACTTTTATCGTGTCGTAGATGTACAAGCCGGACCAAATGGAGGAGCAAACTCAGACAGCCGATACTTTGACACATGGAACGGAAAGAACGGTATTTATCGCTCTGTGGTAGGAGGCCAAAGCGCATTGACATCCGTTGCGGGTGCCATTTTTGTGCTGGTGTTCTCCTTCACCAAAATTGAAGTCACCTTCCTCTCCGCCATGATGCTCATTTTCGCCCCCATGGTCCTTCTTATCGGCGTGCATCCAACATGGGGCCGAGGAAAACTCAAAAAGTACAGTGGCACCTTGGTGAACCTCATGATCCAACGAATCTTCCTCACCGTCATGTTAGCCTTCATCATTAGATTCGTCGCCATCATCGGAACATCGGATGCGCCATACCCCATTGTGTCCATCATCACCGCTACAATATGTATGATCTTCGTTAAAAACCGCAAGAAGATCATGGAACTGTTCACCACTCCCGCAACCAAGGTATCCGACATCCTGTCTAGTACGGTGGAACGTAGACTCAACCAAGGCAAGGGTCTCGCGGTCGGTTCTATCGCTGGCGGAGCCACGGCATTGATACGCGGCGGTCATGAAAAAATCGACGAGAATGGCAATGCAGTACACCTCACCAAGATCGGAGCAGCTCTGAAGGGCCGTTCCCCGGGTAATGTCATGAGATCTGCGCGAACCAACGCCATCATTCAGGCTCGGCGCAGGGGAGGTCCCAGCCGCATCTCCAGAATCAAATCACAATCGGCAACCTTGAACAATGTGCGCAGTACGAGAAGCGGTATAGACGAGGAAATCAGCAACGTCTCTCTTGGCAAGATCAAACGCATCAACGACTACAAGCAGAAGAATAATATTGCCGACGGTCTCAAAAATACGGAAGCCTTGAAACGTATTGATGAACTTCGTCAAAAATCCGAACGTTTGACAAATGAGAGAAACACGCCCAAGAATGTCAGAACAACAGGCAGATTCTCTCGGTTAGACCAGAAAAAGATCCAGAGACGGCAGGCGCGTTACGACCAAAAGATCAGAAGGATCAAGAGCAAAGAAAAGATGTACACGTCCATACTCAGCAAGGAGAAGAATAAGTGAAAAAACATATTCTTCCTGCCATCATTGCCGCCGTCATCACAGTACTGGTGGGATCGGCAGCACTGATTCCGCAACAGGCAAATGCTGACATCATCTGCAAACTCGACATCGTTCCTCAAGAATTCAAGGACGACTACAATTTCTTTGTTACCGACGATTGGCATTTCAAGTCCTATTCTCGATCCAATTACGGAACAGAAGAACAAAGGGTGGATGAATACTGGCTCAATCGAATGCTCGATATCTCTGGTAAACAGTTTGCCAAAACCAATGAATCCATTTTGGGTCGTAAATTAGAACCCAATGGGGCGTGGGAAAACAAAGCAGAAGCACTAGACAAATTCAACAAGGGCAAAACAGTCACCCCTTATGAACGCTTCGGGGTCGCTGGTCTCACATGGTCGGGTTATTTGGGGGAGTGGAAATACCTCCAAAAAAATGTGTGCTCCGATGACGCGCCCAAAGATCCCAAGGCCGGATTGTTCTACGAAAAACGGTTGGTCCCGCAATCCACATTCGACAACCGCGTCAATTCTCAAGACATCAGAACTCAGCAGCATCTCGTTGGTTTTGGTGCCAGTTCCCAAAGAGCATCAAGAAACGCTCTCGCCAACGACATTTTTGGTGTTGCCAAGTTCGTCGTCACCCTTGCACTATCATTGATCAATTTGGCCTTCAGCGACATCACAAAGGTTATTGGCGTTCAGGGGATCATTACGGGAGACAAGAACCATCAAGGGCTGTTCAAACAGCTATGGGATGGTATCTTTATTCCATTGGTTGTTCCTATTTTTGCCATTACCGCCCTGCATATCCTCAATTTAGGAATACGTCACAAACAGTATCGTAAAGCCCTCAATACTTTCTTCCGTTCCACTCTGTTATTCATCATAGCGACAGTCATTTCCCTTGACCCTGAAACATGGCTGGCCTTGCCCAACACCATTGCCATCCTGGGGCAATCAGTTGTCATCACCACGCTGAACGGTGGGCTTACATCAGAAGGCGACTTGTGTTCGAACAATCACAAAGAATCTCATACTGACACCCTCAAGAAAGTTCACAAGAAAAACAGAAAGGAAACCGACACCGACGCCGAATCTCAACGCGACACACTCGATGAGGCCGCCAAATCCATGAGAAACGCTATCGGATGCACATTCTGGCAGGAATTCTTGCTAAAACCGTGGGCCGAAGGGCAATTCGGAGATGAATGGAATCACCTCTGGGCAGCCGACAAAACCCCGAAATGGGCGCCAAAGGGTCACAAGGAAATCACCAATACTGAAAAGAATCAGAATATGGTGGGAAACGCCGAAATTCCTCTTGGTGGAGGCGCAACCATCAACAACTGGGCTCTGTATCAAATCAGTACGCAAACAAATGCACACTCGGCATATGGCAAGGGGGCGAGCAAGGGCAAAATGTCCAATGGCGTTCACAATGACTGGTGGAGAATTGTGGATGCCTTGTCGAATTATCAAGAAAAAAGGGTGTACGTCGATCCGCAAACAGGGACCATTGAAGATGCTCCACCCGGAATGGGGTCAGATGACGAAAACTTACTTGACGCACCGCAAGAAAATACGTCGCCAATCCCCGCCCCCAACAACGCTATTCCCCTTGTCAAAACGCTATATGCTCAAGTAGGCAAGGCGTATGAGACGGGCGCTGTTGGACCTGACAAATTCGACTGTTCCGGCCTTGTCTACTACGCTCTCAATCAAAACGGTTACAAAGTTCCCCGACTCACAGCAGCGGGATATGGTGCAATTTCCACTCCCATCACCAAAGAACAGTTGCAACCCGGTGACATCCTCTATAGCCCAACGCATATTGTCATGTATGTGGGCAATGGCAAAGTGGTACATGCAGCCAATCACAGAAAGGGTGTTGTTGAGGATACTGTACAAAATCAGATAGCCTTCAATCATCTTCGCCCCGCACGGCTACCCAAAGCCCCTCCGTCCGACAAGTCTCTCAACGGCGACATCAAGGGCGGAGAGAAAGAGGCCCCCATGGTGAGTACCGAGGAAACATTTTCTGTTCCCGATACTTCCGCCAAACCCGATTCTCACTGGAACATGTGGGTCGGAGGGAATATCCATCATCGCGTTACAACAGCCTTCACGGCTCTGGTTGTTGATACTTTGGGTGTTTCCGCTCCTCTGTTTCTTTCGCTCATGGCCCTTATTTATGCTATTGAGGTAAGTCTGCTCATGGCCTTTGCCCCCATCATGTTACTACTGGGGTGCTGGGATGGCCGAGGATGGAAAATGTGCAAGGGGTGGCTCGATCTTACGAAGGCAGCGACGATTAAGCGTATTATTGTCGGTCTTCTTGTCGTGTTGTCTATAACCTTTGTGGATGCCTGTATTTCATTCATGAAGACGTCGAGTTGGTGGATGGGCATGATAATGCTTGCTCTCGTTTCTGTTATCACCATTCGTTCCAAGGACAAGATCGCCAATGCCATGCAGACTATCGGACATTCTGGTGTGTTGTCATCTCCGGCCGCTCGGGTGCGCAATAAGTCGGTGGGAACAGTAACCAACACACTTCATGACATGCGCGTTTCTGGCACTTCTGGTGTTGCCGGTGGTGCTGCTGCCACTCGTCGAGCCCGCAAGCAAGGGATGAGTATTAAGCAATCCGTGAAGTATGGCGTCAAGGGCGCTCATGCCGCCGGATCTAAGATAGCAAAGGATCGTGCAAGGTCCACTGTTCCGGGTAGGGCGATCAGTGATTTGAAGTCCACCGTTCGTCAGGCCCAAAAAGGTATCAATCAACCTGTATACATGAGAATTAGCGGAGTTCGTTCGTTGCGAGATGTTGAAGATGCGGACAAGCGGGGAACGCTGTCGCGAGATGAGGCGCGGAGAAGAATCGTGTCTGTCGCATGTCGTGTCAATGTCGACGTGAAGAACAAGGATGGCATTCCCACTGTTCCTCCCGAGATTGCTCCATATATTAATTACAAGGACATTCGTTCCGCCTTGGATTCCGGCAGATATGATTACGTGAACAAGATGTATGCAAGGGCGTGGACACGGTATGGCAAGGAAAAGTTGTCACGTACTTTTGCCCATGTGTCGCAATCGGATCTTAGAGACATGGAAAAAGACATCTACCAGAGCATGAAGAAGAGGCAGCAGCAGTAGTAGCGATATTTGATTGCTGACGTAGTTGTGGAGGTGTCATGGGTATTTTTGATAGGGTGAAGGACGCCTTTGGCGAGGAGACTGTGAAAAAGGTTCATTTCGCCAAGGATGAAGAAGGAGTAAAAAGGGAAGGGTTTCGCAAGCCGCTTTTCTCCTTCGCCAAGAAACAGGACGAGTTCTCCCTCACCAAGAAGCAGGACAAGGAAGAAGAACAGGAAGAGAAAAAACAAGAACCTGTAGTAGAGGCTGGAGATGACAACACAGCGGAGGAAAGTGAGGATGATTCGGTTTTTGCCGTGGAGGATGATGATTTCTTCCTGCAAAAAAACGACGTGAAACCGCCCGACCCTACCACACGAGAGGAGCAAGTAGTTGGGGACATTCTTGATGTTCTGGGAATCGAAACCACCTTCACCATTTCTAACAATGTCTTTCTCCCCGAGGACATCACAAAAACCGAATTCGATATACAGGCCCCCTATGGATATGACCAAGGGCAAGTGTTATCATTCAAGTCTCAAGTCGCCAGCTCCCTCGAATACTACATCTCTCTTCTTAAACAGCGAAACTCTGATGTGGCGAAATTGGCAACCACCATCGACAGACTTCAAGTGGACCTCAACAATGCCAAATTCGATGCGGAAATCGGTAACGGCATCTCCATCATGCCCACCAATGACACAGCCGACCTAGAGAACAAACTCATGGAGGCTCGTGCGGAAATCGCCAGACTCAAAGAAACTGACATTCCGCGTGAACAGTACTCCACCCTTGCTGACTCGCTGACTGCTATGCGCAAGGATAATGAAAACCTACAACAGCAAGTAAACGATTTGACAACGCAATTGGCTTTGGCGCAAGAGGAAAACCTTCCAGAAGTTCCCAAAGCTTCAGGAAATGTCGATATTTCTGAATTTTCTGACATGGGCGAATTCGTGAACATTGACAACGAAAAAAGCGACGAAGGCTTACCCGATATTGACGACATGAATCCGTTCAGTGATGACAAATGGAAAAACTATTCAGACGAAAGCCTTCCAGAAGTGGATGACAATGAGTGATCTTATTGTTTACTGTGTTCCATGGATTATTGGTCTCCTCGCTGCTGGTTTCATGCATATGCGGCCCTATCTCGCGGTGTACATAACCCTTGTGGCTGGTCTTTTCGCACTCAACCAATATGTCATCGGGATAAAAAACATTCTCATCATTTCCAGTGTTATTGTCGGCCTCGTCGTTCACTTTGTTCTCATGGGGTGCGTCGGTTCGAGAATCGGGACACAAACATATCAAGCCCTCCTCAGTGGGATCGGGTTGTTCCCGTGGTTCGCTGGTTTCCTCCCCGGTGTCCTCTATGTTCTGTTCTTCCTGCTGTTTTCTGCTATTGCCTCACAGATCAGACATCATATTGCCACCAAGAAATACCATGTCAACGTGAGAAAAACTACCGCCGCCCAACGCTATCTCGACACACAGCAGTATGAACTGTTCCGGCACACTTCGCAAGTACGATACCAATACCCCTTCATTGCCTCCGGGATATTGACACTGGCACTCACACTGGCATGAAAGGACACAAAAAGTGAAAGATTTTATCGATTCGCAGGACAGGAAACGGCGAAATGTCATCATAGGCATCGGTATTGCCGCTCTTGTTCTCCTCATCGCCATTATTGTGCTCATTGCCGAAGGACCACATCATCGCACCATCGATACTGCTCCATTAAAACCACAAGAAACCATCGGTGGCTCGTCCAATACACAGGAACAAGACGGGGGAGAGGAGATGGATCTCGAAAAACCGTTTTGGAGCGACAAGAAATACCCAGTCGAACAAAAAAAATGGCAAAAAACACCATACCGGGACCAGAAAGGTAAGACACTCGACACTCGCATCACAAATCTCATGAGCAACGTTCCCGGAGCCATGAGTCAGGTCGCTTCTCTGCCCTCTCGTTCCACGGGTTTCACCGACGACCCCCACAAGGCACTCATTGACGGAATTCCCAATCCACGATACTCCTACTGGACATCCGAGGGCTTCACAGAAAATGTCTACACGGCACTTCAACGATTCATCAACCCCGAATTTGGCGAATGGACACAGCTGCAATACCCCATCTCCCTCACCAGCAACAAAGAATCCATGACGCGGTGGTTCGATGATGTGTACGACCCTGCTTACCTCGCATCCAAGAAGAAAGCCGAGCCGCGCACATGGGTACCAATCTACGCCGACTGGGACTCCAACAACTACGGCATGAAGGACAAACTGCTAAACGACGGCGGACCACGATGGATGGGTGTTTTAGAGAATGTACGAACGACATTGACATACGACAAAAAAAAACAGTACACCGCAAAGGTCGTGGCACACGTGAAATATTCGGCATGGGCACAAGATCAAACCACACTGACAAAACACGGCGTCATCACCTTCAACGTTGTACCTGGTGACGAAACACACCACTACAACATCACTAACAGCACACTGGAGATGACCACATGAAACGCACAAAACTCATCGCAGCCATCAGTAGCTGTGTCATCGCCCTGGGATTCGCAGGAGCACCCACCGCGCTAGCAGGAATTGGAGGTGACCAAGGAGGAAACCCCGGAAACCCACAAGGACATGGAAGGTACCAGAAAAAGTGGGTGTACATGGGAAAGGACCTCAACCATCTCAACCCTAAAGTGAAACTCGCAGCAACACAAGTGTATCAGCCCAAACACTCCAGCAGCCTCAGGGGAGAGATCACGGGCATTCTCCCCAAATGTGCTGACAGCGACGTGGAAGCCATCTATGTTCTCATGCAGGGTCGAGGTCGATTCACCCCCCAAACAGGTTTCCCGCGCAATGCCATGGTTGGTAAGGTAGGAGCAATCAGGGACCCCCAAGTGCACAACTGGGCTGAACTCGCTCTCAAGCGCGGAACACCCAACAAGCCCGTCAAGGACTTCATGGTATCGAACCCGAGAAACCTCGCTGGCAAGAATGTTGTGTGCATCTATGGTAACAATGTGGGTGGTAAGACGGTGTACGAGGAGAAGCCGGTACCCAAAATCACTCCGAAGCAAGTCACCGTCAACTGCGTGGGTGCCAAGTCGGTCATGGTTAAGCGTCGTATCACTGTCAACGGAAAGGACCCTATCGGTGCCAACAACCTTCACGACCAAATGGCGCACACGAATCTGACAGCTTTCGGCGAGCAGATCAAGAATTTCACGACCAATCCGCCCGCCAGTGTTGACGAGGCCGCTACACAGTTGGCTGCCGCATGCAAGGAGGTCCAACAGGAAGATCCGCCAAAGATCAATCTGGACAAGAATAATCGCGACGGTCTGGCAGAAGGTGGCGTACTGGATGTGTACGAAACCGAAACACCCATGAGCTTCACTGCCCGAGAAAACATTCAGTCGCTCAAGGGATGCTATGTGCGTGAAGGCACCAAGGACAGGAATGGGAAGATCACATGGAAAGGTGGCGGCGACGGGTGGAGCAAGACCGTCAAGCCATGCAAGAACCAACACCCCGAGATGAACAAGCGAACTGTCATACCCCCGGAAACACAATACCGCACTCCGCAAACCTCCGGATTCTGGCAGATCATCTCGGTTCACTGCAATAAGCCGGGATGGAACAAGCTCATGGGCGAAGTTTCCGGAGAGACCGTACAAGTCACCCCGGACGGTTCTGGCAAGATTTCCGGTGTGGCCTATTCTCAGAAGTATTCCACCGTTCCCGCAACAGCCGACTTTGGAGACACTGGCAACGCTCCGGGAACAGCCAAGCATGATTCCGGGACAGTGGGATTCTACGACAAGGAATGCCCGTTCGACTGTACCTCCAACCCGACCACTCCGCAGGCCGCCAAGAACGGTGCTAACAAGAACATCGTCAACAAGAAACCCGCAAAAGATGGCACAGTGGACAAGTATGGTGCCAAGTCCGGTAAGCACAACAACAACTACTACGAATTCTTCCGTAACAACAACCCCAATGGTATCGATGTTGACCTGTGGTATCCGCGCAATGTCGACGGTGTCTCCTATGACGGTGCCGGTGCCTTGTCCACCACAATCACTCGATGGGCAAAGGGAACCCCGAGTATCGACGGCTCCGATGGTGGCAAGTTCACGATGAAGACTGGCAAGGATGAGCTGTTCACCGGCAATGGAAACCCGGAGATTCAGCGAGATTGGGAGGTAGCAGGATTCACCAACTCTACCGCCACCCAGCTTCCCGGCGCTCACACTGGATACACAGTGCAATCCACATGGGCTTCCGAAAAGGACCGTCCGCAGAAACTCAACTTCAAATACGAGTACGACCCCACCGTGACAACGAACTTTGCTGCCGCTGGTCTGGGATTCGACTCCGCAGGCAATCCGGTACGAGGCCAAGTTCTCCCAGCAAAAGCCAGTATCCAAGGGAAATGCTATGCACGGTTCGCCACCACAGCAGGAAAGGACACCACACAGCCGTTCGCACACAACACGGGAAGCGAAACACCCAACAAGCTCGACGGACAGTTGCTCTCGGATGACACCACACTCACTGTGAACTTCGTCCGATCCACCACCGAGTAAAAAACAAATTCCCCGTACATGAAATTTCAAAAATGTATGGGGAATTTTTCTATAGTTTTCTCAATTTTCGACATTTTCTACAATTGACAAAACTTCAGAAAACAATTGACGAAACCGCTGAAAACTTTGAGAAAACATTCATCAAGACTTTTTGCATTTTCTCAACTGTCGACAATGGAGAAAATTACAACACTTTCCACATCATTACTGAACTTTCATCATTGTTCTCACTCACCCAACACATCATCAACGACCATCTGCGACTCAATCCACTCACGCCGCAAAGGAACAGAAGACCCCATCGTCACATCCAACATTGCCTGAGCCGAATTCATGTCAGGAACCGTAATCTGCGTCACAGTGCGAGTGTCAGGGTCCAATGCCGTCTCAGCCAACGTATCCGCATTCACCTCACCCAACCCCTTAAGTCGAGTCACAGTACACCTGCCCACTCGCGACACAATGTCATCCCGCTCCTGCTCATCGGCGGCATAAAACTTTCCATCACGAGTGGACACCACGAACAACGGCGTCTCCACCTTGAACAACCGCCCCTCACGAATCACATCAGGGAACAAATGCCAGAACAGCGTGTAAATCAACGCCGAAATAGCACCACCATCCGGGTCAGCATCAGTGGCAATAAACACCCGGCCATACCTCATTTGTGATATGTCAAAACTTTGCCCTGCACCAGCCCCCAAAGCAGAAACAATGTCAGCCACCTCAGCATTTGCCAACACCTTCTTCAACGACTCCTTGTGCGCATTGACAATCTTCCCACGAATAGGCAACAACGCATGAATCCGGCCATCACGTGCACCCTTCATGGACGAGCACGCCGAATCCCCCTCGCAAATGTACAACTCGGCATCATCACTACCCGCCAACTCACAATCCACCAACTTCGACGGCAACGCGGCAGAACTCATCTTGGCAACCGTTCGAGCCGCCTCACGCTTGGCCACCGCAGACCGACGAGCACGCGCAGACGACACCACCTTCAACGCCATCGTCTTGGCCACATCCGAATGCCGACGAAACCAGCGAGACAACACATCAGTCAACGCAGAACGAATCGCCTCACCCACACCTCGACCAGACAACCTCTCCTTAGACTGCGAAGTAAACGACGGCTCCACCACAGACGCAGCCACCACGGCACTCAAACCCTCAACCACATCCGACTCCACCGGCCGTTCCTCACCACGCCTACACACCGACGAAAAAGGCAACGACGCCAACAACGCCCGAACAAAAGCCGTCTCATGCACACCCCCCAACCCAGTACGCACAGTGTTGACGAAACTATTCACCGTCTGCTCAAAACCGCCACCATAACAAAACGCAACATCCACCCTCACCTTGCGGTCAACAGTAGTGGGAACAATTTTACCGTCGTCATGCAGCACAGGGACATTACGCTCAACATAACCCCCCTCAGCATCAACATGGACAATCTCACACAACGGATCATCAGGCATCACAGACCGAACCGCATCAACAATACCGGCATCAGCACCAAACACCTGACTGTGACCCTCGGCGTCGACAACCTCAGCACACAACTGCGGAACAAGATAGGCCGTCCACCGCAACCTCTCAGTCAACTCCGCAGCATCAAAAGGAGCATCAGAGGCAAACACTTCATTACGCAGCCAGACACGCACACACGTACCTGTCGGGAAAAGCCTCCTCTCCTCAACGCCACGAGAATCCTTCGACACCCGCAACCGAGAATAATCAGACAACTCGGTAAAATTTCCCTGCCTGTCAAAAAACCCGGGAACACCGTCAGCAAACGAAACCGAATACCTTTTGCCACCCCGGAACACCGTCACATCGGCCCGCTTGGAACAATGAATAGTCGAAGAAGCCCCCACCCCATTCAACCCGGCGGAATACGATGCTCCAGAACCAAACTTGCCCCCCGACTGAATAATCCCCAGACACTTGACAATCCCCGACACCTCACGACCAGAAGCATCACGAGACTTGTCAACAGGAATACCGCGCCCCGAATCCTGCACAGCCACCGACCCATCATCGAAAAACTGCACACGAACCCGATCCCCGAAACCCGCCATCACCTCATCGGTCGCATTGTCAACAATTTCACGAACAGCCACCGTCTTCTGCGACGAAAACTCCCCACCCGACTCAGGACCAAAAGTCAACGAAAGACGCTTGAGAAGATGCTGATGCGACGTGAGAGAAACAATGTTCTTCGACGTATAGGCCACAGTCACGCCCCCTTGGAATGATCGGAAACGCTCTTGTCAAATATATTTTCATCAATGTAAAACGATACTTTGGAAATGTCTACCGGGCGTCCTTCATCCCACGGAACATGGATTTTCACCACATCCTCAGCAATGGCATCCACATCGAAACACTCATCTACATCATCGACACCATCCATACGCTTGAGAGAATCAACAATTCCACGTTGAACGGCATCGAAAAAAGTAGCGTACATTTTCTTCTTCATTCTTTCACTCCATCAATTTTGAAACTTCGCATGGTAATGCATCAAAACAGACATGGCCCGCGCGTCAAGAAAATTGGGATGCTCGTACAATGCGTCAAGATAATCAAAAGGCGCTACCGGATTGCCCCGATCGGTCCATCCGCGATGCTCACCAACAATCACCGGACGAATCCAAAAATCCGGCCCCAAAAGGTGAGCAAGTTGTCGTGATGTCACAGTCAAAGAATTGTCGTCCGTGCCTAATACATGAACCTGCCGACCAGATAACACCACATCATTGCCATTCATGCCATAGAACACTCTCACCCCATGATTGGCTAGCGGATCAAGATAATTTCCCTTACCCCACGACGGCAGACGAAGCTCATTGATCCAAATACTCTCAGGATTCTCCCTCGACATCCTTCGCAACGACCAACCGGCACCCATGCACAAAAAAGCTAGCCCCAAAGGTATGGCAATGTCCCCTATATATCCCGGACCAGCAAAAAACACAGCCCCCAACCCATACAAAAACCTCAAAAGGGGCACATCAAAAGCTCGCGGATATGCGAACAACGGAGTGAGCAAAAATACTGTCAAAACAATCGACGAGGCAACCCAAACCATCCAATCACGGTGAGAGTAACGCACAGTATCCACAAAGAGCACATTGAATGACAACCCCACAGGAACCAGAACGGCCATCGTCACAGTCCACGAGTTTACCAGCTTCAAAACATTGCCATCGAAAGAAGTCACCGGTATGCGCTCAGTCACGCGTCGCACTGAACTCGACACTCCCCACCAGGAAAGTAGCACAATTGTACAAAAAGGCACCAACAGTAGCCAAAACAGTAGTGACAATCGTCCCGGCAGCACCCAAAACAGCGCAACCACCCAAAACACGCCCAGTAGTGATGTAATCAGAAACAGTCACATTACCAAAAGACTTCATGTACTCATCAACTGCAAACATGAGATAGCCATGAACCCCGAACCACACCAACGCCACAAGAGCGAACATCACAGCATGAACAAGGAACGACAAGACAAACGTCACCTTCATAACCGGCCATGGCTCAATTTTACGAAGCTTTACCATGCTTGAAATATATCACAGCTCCGTATGATCATCAACGCGGAGACGAAATAGACAGCGGAGCATCAAAATTTTTCTGCCTCAAAGAAACCCTTGACTTCGAAGAAACGACATCCTGCCTCACGATCCTCATACGATCATCAGTCCACGTGTTGACAGTGGAACCATCAGACATGGACACGACATAATGCCCCACCTCAGGATTCTTGAAACTCGTCACATCAGAAGGTTTGATACGACGGTAGAAATCAGCAGCCTCATCAACCCCGGCAGTCCCCTCCACTTTGGACCACCTGTTCTGCGGACCCTTGATCCACATGTTCTTACCCACAACAATGCCGTCACCCGATTGCGAGGAAAAACGACAAGAAGAATTCGTCTTATCCTTGTCTGCATGAATAGCAAACTTGCCATCACGTATCCAGGAAGTCACATCAACATGAACAGTCTTCGTGTCATTGTCCACCCTTATTACAGACGACTTGAAATTGTCAAATTCCGTATGATGACCAAGTTCAGGGGCAGAAATTGACCCTGCACCGCCAAAGGCAGCGCACGTCACGGAAACGATTCCGGCAGCAATTGCGCGCACTCCAACCATGAAAAAATCCTCCACGTATAGACATCGAACATAAGAAATATCATTACTGGAGCTGAGAACAAATCTTACCGATCAACCCAACATTCACAAAAGGATGCCTTGACACCTTGGCCGCCTCCTTCATGAGCATCTTCCTCATGTCGTCAATGGTCATGAGAGGAACAGGACCATGAGCAAGCCACCCGAAACTCAATTCATCGGGGTCAACGATGTACTTCGAAGAATCTTCCTGAGCCAACACAATGATAGGGCGAACAGGGCGATGAAGATACTTCCACCACATTTTACCGGCGGCATCCATGTGCACCTTACCTCCCTGGAAATATTCACCATTCCTCAAAAACTCTCCATGGGAAAATGTGTACTCTCCGTACTTCCAGAACTTCGCGTCAATGAGAAAGACCTTACGACCAATAACAACGATGTGGTCAATGTCGGCACCTTTCTTACCCGGAGTGAAGCACAGTCCGTGAAAGACGCGAACAAAGGGGTAGGCGACAGTGATTCCAAACAACACATCGGCAACATTGCGTTCTCCTTGCGCGCCAATTCCTGCACGCGCACCGAAATCGGTATTCACCCCAACATGACCCCCGGGAATACCAAAAGAGTGTTGGTAAACATCCCAACCAATATCGGTGGGATTCGAAAGCTCCTCATCAACATCCCACCGTTCTCGAGTGATGTTGCGACACACCACAAGGAAGAGAAGTAGGTGAGCCGCAAAATTATGAGGAGGCATACTCATCATGCCCAACAAGGCAATGGACGTGAAAATTGTTGCCACAAAACTTGTCGTCAGCTTCATGGACAGACAAATAACAAGGTAGACAACAAGCTCCAGAAAGAAGTTGTGCTTACTGAAGGGCTCTCGGTTGAAGATGTAGTTGAGCACCATGAGGATCCCGACCGTGTACTTGTTGATCCACTGTGTTGCTCGGAACCATCGACGTCTGCGAGTACCGCCAATAATTCGATATTTACCCTTGTCAACGGGGGTTTCCCATGTTTCATACATTGCTGTGAACCCTTCTCTTTGAGATAATTCACAATATACAATAGCACCGAACAGACAAAAACGAAACAGCAGCTATGAGCACATGAAAGTGGAAGCCCAATCGTCAGCGGGCAAGAAGTACAGCCAAACGCATCATCAGAACCCAGAATGAGACATGAACCACGTGGAAGCACCCCGGTCTTCGTGTGGAATTTCCCCTGAAGTTCGCGACATATGGAAGTATCCGTCCGGTATGTTCTTGTC
>ERZ1464589.11-NODE-11-length-72346-cov-23.201132_pt1 | contig 72346 bp, 66 predicted proteins | sample MGYA00564003_ERZ1464589 | MGnify/ENA primary metagenome ERZ1464589 (study PRJEB39283, sample SAMN07832870) | human skin metagenome | isolation source: Scalp | host: Homo sapiens | place: India: Bengaluru | collected 2015-03-06 ...
ACGTGGCTAGCAACGTTGACGTCGAGTTCCACTTCGTGTCTGGAGTGTTCTGGCCGTTGTTGCTGCTGTGGCTTTTTGTGCTCGCCATCGTGGCTACCGGCGTTGAGAAGGGCGTCACCCGGGCATCGTGGATTTTCATGCCGCTGCTCGCGGTGATGTTCATCGCTCTGGTGATCGTCGCTCTTACCCTTGACGGCGCCTCGGTTGGACTCGATGCATTGTTCACCCCGTCATGGGATGCGCTGGGCAACTATCAGGTGTGGATGGCAGCGTACGGTCAGATTTTCTTCTCCCTATCGGTGGGATTCGGAATCATGGTGACCTATGCCTCCTACCTCAAGCCGAAGTCTGACCTGACGGGATCTGGCATGGTTGTCGGATTCGCGAACTCTTCTTTCGAAATCCTGGCAGGCCTGGGCGTCTTCGCCGCCCTGGGATTCATGGCGACCGCCTCCGGTAAGCCGGTGAGCGAGGTCGCCGGTTCGGGTATCGGCCTGGCCTTCATCGCTTTCCCACAGATCATTAGCCAGGCCGGTGCCGTGGGACCGATCCTGGGGGTACTGTTCTTCGTCTCGCTGGTCTTCGCCGGCATCACCTCGATGATCAGCTTGCTCGAGGTCGTCATTGCTGCTTTCCGAGAAAAGACGGGAATGTCGCGTAAGGCTGCTAGCTGGATTATCGGTGGCGTGACGGCTACCGCGTCGATCGTGCTGTTCCCGACGACGACTGGTCTCAAATTGCTCGACGTCACCGACCACTTCATCAACAACATCGGCATCGTCGGGGTTGCCTTGCTCGCATGTTTAGTCATTTCCTGGGCATTGCGGAAGCTACCGGTGCTGCGCGACCACCTCAATGAGTATTCCTCGTTCAAGGTCAACAACGTATGGATGCTTCTGGTCAGCGTTGTCGTCCCGCTGGTCTTGCTGGGCCTGTGGATCACCGAGGTCATCACTGTCGCGAGTAAGGGATACGGCGGGATGCCCGGAGATTTCGTCGGGATCTTCGGCTGGGGAATGTCCATCCTCGTCGTTGTCCTGGCCCTAGCGCTGTCATTCATTCCGTGGCCGCACCGCTCGGCGATCCACCATGAGCTCACCCACGATGAGGAGCTGGCCCGCGAAAACTCACAGCAAACCCAGGAAGGAATCTTGTCATGAGCACTTCAGCGATCATCATGATGATCATTGCGATGGTTACGGTGTGGGGTGGGCTAGCCGTGTCGGCTATCTCGCTTTTCCGTCAGCCGGAACAGGACTGACGTGAAAACTCGATGTCAGGGGCCGGGCCGATCAGTGGGTCGACAAGTCCCAATTGATGGGGTCGGCCTCTTGCTGTACGAGTAGCTCATTCGTGCGGCTGAAAGGTCGAGATCCGAAGAAACCGTACCGTGCTGACATGGGGGAGGGGTGCGAGGACTTCACGATAGGAACTTTGTTCAGCATGGGCTCTAGAGACTGGGCATCGCGTCCCCATAGGATCGCAACCAGCGGACCACCGCGAGCCACCAAAGCCTCGATCGCCGTTTGAGTGACCTCCTCCCATCCCTTGCCTCGATGGGATGCGGGCCGCCCCGGCTGAACGGTTAGACACCTGTTGAGAAGCAGCACACCTTGCTCAAACCAGCCGGTGAGATCACCGTGCTCACATGGGGCAATATCGAGATCTGACTGCAACTCGGCATAGATGTTTTGCAAAGACCGCGGCAGTGGCCGGACATCCCGCTCCACTGAAAAACTTAAACCCACCGGATGCCCGGGTGTCGGGTAAGGGTCCTGGCCGACGATAAGTACGCGGACATCGGCCATCGGGCGGGAAAAAGCACGCAGAATACGGTCACCATGGGGTAAAAAACCTCTCCCGGCAGCCGTCTCCGCTCGCAGGAAGTCGCCCATCTCGTGGATTCGGGGTTCCACCCCTGTCAATGCCTCTGCCCAGTCGGGGGCGACGAGTTCGGCAAGGGGACGAGCAACCACGGTGACCTCCAAAGAATGCATGCGGATGACATGTATGACGCTACCCTGAGATCACGCCTTCGGGGGCCCGCAGCCCCATCACACTATTCCGGAAGGAACCCATGAAGCTCTTTAGCGAGGGTAGGAAGACCCCCACGTCGTCACCGGCATCCTCGCATGCCGAAGTCACGGATGAGACGGCCGGCGTTACCTCCACTTCCGACGCCGCTAACGTAGCTCGCCGGCCCGCCGCGGCTCCCGTCGAAGACGTTCCCAACGGCATGCGTACCGCTGCCGGATGGTGCTGGCGGATGATCGTCATTGCGGTCTTCATCTATGGTCTCTACCAAGTGCTCCACGCGGCTTCTGAGGTGTCCGTGCCAGTCGCGGTGGCGCTTATGCTCACTGCCGCCATGTGGCCACTAGCAAATTGGTTGTCGCGGCATCACATCCATCGCGGGATCGCGTCGGGAATTTGCTTATTACTCCTCATCATTCTTGTGGGCGGAGTGTTCACCCTCGTCGGGGCTCAGATCGCCTTGCAGTGGCGTGAGTTGGGTAACCAAAGTGTCGCTAGCTTCAAGGAGGCTCTGCAATGGCTGTCCCAGAGCCCTCTGCACACCAACAAGGCTCAGCTCACTGCCCTCATGCACAAGGCGGAGACAGCCGTGGCCGGTTCCCAAGGGCGCATCGCCGCGACTGCCGCTGCTGCCGGCTCCCAGATCGGGCGGTTCGGTGCCGGTCTCGTGATGGCGCTGTTTGCCACGTTCTTCTTCGTCTATGAAGGCGATAAATTGGCCGAGAAATCGGCGGTTCTGATCCCACGGGAGCATCGCGCCAAAATCCTCGACGCTGCGAAGCGCGGCTGGGTTGCACTGGTTGCCTATGTGCGCGCTGCGGTCATTGTCGCATTTGTCGACGGTCTGGGTGCCGGAATCGGAGCCGCCATTATCGGGTCGTCAATGTCAGTGGCGATTGGTGCCCTGACATTCATCTTGGCCTTCGTCCCCATCGTCGGTGCGTTGACGGCCGGTGTTGTCGCCGTCGGCGTGGTGTTGGTGACGCTCGGTTTCTTCAAGGCTTTCATCATGCTCATCGTCTTCGTGGCCGTCATGCAGATTGAGGGACACGTTCTGCAGCCCTTCCTTTTGGGTAAAGCCGTCTCCATTCACCCCCTCATCGTGCTGCTCGGTATTGCCGTCGGCGCCATCATCTCCGGTATCGTGGGCGCTCTGTTCGCCATCCCGATCGTTGCCTTTGGCGTAGCTTTCATCAAGGCGCTGAACCCTGAGACTCCAGCGGGCGAGGTACCACCAAGCCACGATGACCTGGCTGCTGAGCACGCGTGAGCATTGACCGGTTGGACTTCCCCGTAAAGTTGATGCCATGAGCGCTGACATCTCCGCCATCCTTGAGGACCTTGCTGCCGGGAGGATCGATACTGCCGAGGCGAACCGCCGTATCGCTGCTGCTGGGCAAGACCAACCGGCGTCTGGGGCGACGAACGGCCCGGGCCCTCGGCACGGGGCTTGTGAGGATGAGGCTTCCCAGGCTGATAGCGGTTCGGTGGGGGGATTCACAATTCCCCCAGAGGCCAAGGAAGGGCTTCGGTCCGCATGGCGAGTCGTGTCCGGAATGGCTGAGAGCGTCGGGGAAACGGTCGCCTCAACGGTGTCGTCCGGGCCACGCCGAGCCAGTGGAGGCAACGATCCGGAGAGAAGTGTTGACGTGGCAACGGATCTGGACCGCGTACGCGTCAACTGCAGCGGGCGTCGAATCCGGCTCGTCGGAGATCGATCCATTGCAGGTCTGCAGATTGAGGGCAGACACACCCGGCGACGTATTGGACGGGTCGTTGAGGTCGCGATCGACGGACATCTGGCGCCGGACCTCGGCGTCCTCAAGAGATTCCGCCTCCCGACCGATATGGACGGGGTCAAAGATTTGGGCCTCGGTCGTGAGGTGACGGTCCGGGTGCATCCTGATCTTCCTGTCGACATCGAGCTATCCGGTGGTTCACTGCGTGCCAGCGAGGTTGAGAGGTTCGGTCGGGTGCGTGTTACTGCCGGTGTTACTGAGATCGACGGAGTGCATCAGATCGAGGATGGGCTCTTCCAAGCGGGAAATGGCAGCATCACCGGGTGTATCGATACTGGTCGCTCCCAGATCCGCGTCGAGTCGGGCAACCTCAGTATCAAGCTGGCGGGCGGTTCTAACGTGTCAGTGCGAGGCAAGGCACAGACCGGCGTAATCTCCTGGCCCGACGGCGGAGAAGTCGACGAATATGTCATGGGCAACGGATCCGCCCGTCTTGACGTTACCTGCCTGGTCGGGCGGATCGCCGTCCGCGCGATGTGAAATAGCGATGGCAGGCACAACATTTATGAGAGCGAGGCGCTATGCGCCCCGCTCTCATAACGATTAACGATGTTGTACGGCAATGCGTGTGACGTTTAGTGAGCGTCACTCCTCGAACGGCTCGACCTCAAGGATCGTCACCTTAATCGTTTTACCATTGGGAGCTTCGTATTCGGTCGACTCGCCCTTCGAATGGCCCATGATGGCACCGCCGAGGGGAGACTGCGGCGAATAGACGGAGACGTCGACGGAATCATCAAGGCCCATTACCTGACGCGATCCCAACAGGAAAGTGTCGGTGTCGGACTCGTCGTCGAAATAGTAAACCGTCACCTTAGAACCTGGCACGACCTCATCGGGGGAGGACGGAGCCTCGCCCACTTCAGCGTTACGCAGCATCTGCTCGAGTTGACGGATACGGGCTTCGGCCTGCCCCTGCTCCTCACGGGCAGCGTGATAGCCACCGTTCTCAGAGAGATCCCCCTCCGAACGGGCGTCGGCAATCTTGTTGGCAATGGCGGTGCGGCCGTCGCCCTTGAGGTACTCAAGCTCCTGGGTGAGCTTATCGAAGGCCTCTTGGGTTAGCCACACAGTGTCTTCAGACTCAGGCATCTATTCATCTTACCGCGAGTGTCACCTGATCGGTCCACACTTTTCTAATTCGGCGGTGACAGCCCGCGAGAAGGTCTTAACGCTGGTGTGGATTGTTTCATCCTGTGACGAGCTCGCCGGGAATGTCACCGTCGTCTCCCCAACGCGTACATGGTCAGCTGCGGTTGCGACCAACGTGCAGGAGCCTGTGACCGATGGGTCAGGACGCTGCAGATTGATGGTGACGTCGACGCGCGAATCAGATACCGCGTGGTAGCCGTGCAAGCTCGCTCGGATCGGCTGTTCGGCGTGATGAAGTCCGGTCCACACCGTCCATCCGATAAGGATTATCGCCAATACGATGGTGAAGATGACCCAGGGCGCTCGGTGAGGCTTGGGATAGCGGTTCGCAATGCGCTCGCGGGCCTCGTCAGTGAGGGAGCGATCATGGCTTGGGGTTGGCACGTGGCCCATTGTGCCCTAGGGCATAGGCTGTGAGCATGACAGTTTTTGCGGCCCAACTTGTAAGTACCGGCCTCGCTAACTTTCTGTGCTGCCTCGTTCTGGCTGTCTTCGGCATCGTTGCGTGGATTAGCATTCGTCGCAACATTCGCGGTATTGACTTTGACGAGGTCCCCTGTGGCCCGGCTCTCAAGGAGGATCACGGCAAAGACGCGAATCGTGACATGTGAGTACTCAATCGGCTGGGCTGCGTTCGGGCCAACCCGCTCAGTGGCCGAGGACGGGGTTGTCCTCGTAGGCTGACTGCCATGCCGAACCATCTTGGCGAGTCCGCTAGCCCGTATCTCATCCAGCACGCCGCGAATCCTGTCGATTGGTTCCCTTGGGGAGAGGAAGCGTTCGACGTGGCACGCCGTCGGGATGTGCCCGTTATGGTTTCGGTGGGCTATTCGAGCTGCCATTGGTGCCATGTCATGGCACTAGAATCCTTCAGTGACCCTGAGGTGGCCGAGGTCATCAACGCCAACGTCGTCTCCGTCAAGGTCGATCGCGAGGAGCGGCCCGAGGTTGATGCGGCGCTGATGCAGGTGACCTTGGCGATGACTGGGCAGGGCGGGTGGCCCAACACTGTGTTCCTGACTCCTGAGGGCAAGCCATTCTTCGCCGGCACCTACTTTCCGCCGATGCGCCGTGGCGGGTTGCCGGGATTCGTTGAGCTCGTGGAAGCCCTCGGCGAGGCATGGCGTGAGCGTCGCGACGAAGTGGTGTCTTCTGCGGAGGCGATTGTCGAGCACCTGCGGCCCGTTGAGGAGGCCCCCGAGGCTGCCCGCCCGATCGCTGGGGAGCTCATTGAAGCCGTCGGAGCTGACTATGACATCGTTCATGGCGGCTTTGGGGGGCCGACGAAGTTTCCCAATGCGACGCTGCTAGATGCTCTGCTTGTTAAGGGTGACCCGACGAGCCTCGACATGGCTCAGAACACCTGCGAGCACCTGGTCCGCGGCGGCATTTTCGATCAGGTCGGTGGCGGATTCCACCGCTACTCCACCGATTCGCAATGGGTGGTGCCGCACTTCGAGAAAATGCTCTATGACAACGCTCTGCTGCTGGCAACGATGGCCCGTTGCTGGCGTCGCACCGCCGACCACGATCCCGATAGGCGCGATCTGTATTCCCACGCCGCTCGTCGCACCGTCGCATGGCTCAACCGGGAGATGCGACTGCCCAATGGTTTGTATGCTGCCGGCTTGGACGCCGATTCCGACGATGCCGCTGGACACACCCGCGAGGGCATTTACTACTTGTGGAATCAGGATCTGATTACCGACGCATTGGGATCCGACGAAGCCGAATGGTTGCGCCCCCTTGTGCATCTCGAGCCTTTTAGCGACAACGATTTGGGCACTGTGCAGCTGCGCGGACGCGTCGAGTGGGAGCGCATTAACGCCGACATGGACACCCTGCTAGAGGCGCGGAGCCGTCGCAGTGCCCCGGCTCGTGACGAGAAGGCGATTACAGCCTGGAACGCCATGCTTATTGACGGCCTCGTCGAGGCCGGCATGGTCCTGCGCGAATGGTCATGGGTGAAGCAGGCCCATGAGCTCGCTGACTCGTTGTGGAGGGCACATTGGAATGACGGCATGCTGCTGCGGACCTCTTTCCACGATCGTCCGGGAGCTCCGGCGGTGTGTGAGGACTACGCCTGGATTGCGCTGTCTTTTGCTGGCTTGGCTGGGGCGACGGGGGAGTCGGTATGGCTGGACCGTGCCGTCAAGGTCCTTGATGAGGCAGTGGCCCGGTTTAGCGCCGCCGACGGCAGTTTCCTTGACGTCGAGGAGGATTCATCCCTGCTGACGGTGACCGCTCACACATTGACTGACGATGCCTGTCCCAGCCCGACTGCCGTCATGGTGATGGCTCTGCGCAGGGTGGGTCTCATGGCGCAGCGTGCCGACTTCGTCGAGCGTGCCGACAAGGCCTCCGCGGCCCTGCTGCCGGTGGTGACGGCAACGCCGCGCTTCTCCGGTTGGGCCCTGGCAGACTTCCTCACTGCTGACGAGGCTCGTCGTGGTCTCAAGCCGGCTGGAGTCGTTATCGCGGAGACGACCGACGAGCCGAGTGACCTGGCCGCTGCAGCGTGGCGGATGGCTCCGGCAGGGTCGGCGATCATGCGTCGGGTTCACGACGATTCTGGGTTTGGCACCTGGTTCAACGAGCGCGCCCCGCGTGATGATCGGCCGACCTGTTGGGTATGCCGTGGCACGGTGTGCTTCGAGCCGGTAACCGACTACCTGGATCTCAAGGAACCACTGTGGCGGCGGGTCTGAGATCGTCGTCACAGCGGGTTAGCGGCCGTAGCGCCGCTCCCGCTGGGTAAAGGAGCGCAGCGCCCGCAGAAAGTCAACCTTGCGAAAGTCAGGCCACAACGCCTCGCAGAAGTAAAACTCTGAGTGGGCGCTTTGCCACATGAGAAATCCGGAAAGGCGCTGCTCTCCTGAGGTGCGGATAATGAGGTCTGGGTCGGGCTGGCCTCGCGTGTACAGGTGATCCTCGATCTGGTCGATTTCTAGGGTTCGGGCCAATTCAGCCAGGCTGGTGCCCTTCTCCGCCTCTTCGGCGAGGAGGGAACGGACAGCGTCGCGCAGTTCATGGCGGCCTCCGTAAGCTACCGCGACGTTGATATGCATGCCGACATGCTCGGCTGAGGTGCGTCCGGCCCGGCACAGCGATTCGGCCATGTCATCGGGAAGAAGATCAAGGTCCCCGACGGCCTGGACGCGCCATCGCGAATTAGCTGCCAACGAGTTAACGAGGGACTCGATGACCTTGAGCAGTGGCCCGAGTTCGCCGGTCTCGGCACGTTGCAGGTTATCGGTCGATAGCACCCACAGGGTGATGATCGGGATGCCGACGGCATCGCACCATGCGCAAAACTCTCTCAGGCGATCTGCCCCCGCTTCGTAGCCAGCTACCAGGGGCTCTCCCGGGGCGTTGAGGCGGGCCCAGCGGCGATTGCCGTCGGCCAGGACTGCGACGTGCTGGGGCAGACGGCTGCGGTCGAGTTGGTCGAGGAGACGAGCCTCGTAGGTGGTGTACAGCAGGCCGGATGGGTGCATGCGGTCGAGGGTCTCACTGACCTTCGACAGACGGTGATCCAGGCTGCTCATGGGTCCAGATTAGTCAGTGCTCGACACAAACGGTCGATAGCCCGGGTCATGAGGTGTGATCGCGGCACGGGCATGGGACACGGTAAGCTGAAAACCCAAACCTACCGAACCGTAGGTTTACGGTAGGTGAAGGGAGGGCGACGCATGACGACCGAGCGCAGCGGCAAGGCCGATAATCGTGGTTCGGTGCTCCCTACACCGCGGCTGCGTGGCTGGGTACATACCGTCATGGCTCCGCTTATCTTGCTCGCCGGTGTTGGCCTCATGATTGCTACGCCGGCCTGGGGAAACCGATTTGCCGTCGGGGTGTGGATGCTCACCGGACTCGAGTTGTTCGGAAACTCGGCGGTTTACCACCGAGTGTCGTGGGGTGCGAAAACCAAGGACGTTTTGCGGCGCATCGATCACGCCAACGTCGCTGTGTTTATTGCCGGGACGTACACCCCGCTGGCTGTCGCTCTGACGGCAGGCGCCTCCCGGGTGGCCTTGCTGTCGATTATTTGGATCTGCGCGCTACTCGGGGTCGCGTTCCGATTCGTATGGAACGGAGTGCCCCGATGGGCCTCAACGGTCCTCTACGTCGTCATGGGATGGACGGCGCTGTGGTGGCTCCCCCAGTTCTGGCGCACAGGTGGGCCAGCGGTCGTCACTCTTATTCTCATTGGCGGGGTGTTCTACTCCGTCGGAGCGATCGCCTACGCCCGCCAGAAACCCAATCCGTCACTTACCTGGTTTGGGTTCCACGAGGTTTTCCACAGCTGTACGGCGGTGGCGGCGATGTGTCACGCCGTTGCCATCGGGCTTGCCGTCATCTGACCAGCCGGTGAACTCTGGGCGAATGGGAGAACCACCCGCTTCGGCGTCACCAGACTGGTTCTACATTTGATGTCAGAGGGGCCGCTTTCGACGCCTCGACGACGTTTCCTTCCTCAATGCGACCTCTCTCACGTCACGGGAGGTTTTCGTGTCCGTCCGTCCAGCAGGCTCCGAGCGAGCCCATAGCCCGATCCCGGAAGCACCTGAGGGGAGGCGGACATACGTCATCGACACCTCGGTGCTGCTGTCTGACCCCCATGCTCTGCTTAACTTCGCCGAGCACGAGGTGGTTGTGCCGATCGTCGTCATCACTGAGTTGGAGGGTAAGCGTCATCACCCCGAGCTGGGATATTTTGCTCGCGCAGCGCTGCGTATCCTCGACCGGTTGAGGCTTGACAATGACGGCCTGGTGGGACCAGTGCCGGTCAATGACGAGGGAGGCGTGCTGCTCGTCGAGCTCAATCACTCCGACCCCATGTGTCTACCTGATGGTTTCCGGTTGGGCGACAACGACACTCGTATCTTGGCGGTCGCACAAAACTACCGCCTGGCGGGGCACTCGGTCGTCCTGGTGACGAAGGACTTGCCCCTGCGCGTCAAAGCTTCGGCGATTGGTTTGGAAGCCCAGGAATACCGTCACGAGCTCGTCCCCGACAGCGGCTGGACCGGCATGGTGAACCTCGAGGTACCAGACGAGATCATCTCGACCCTCTATGAGGAGGGGAGCGTCGTCGACTCGATCTTCGACGAGATCCCCGTGCATGCTGGACTGGTGTTGGAAGGGCCGAACGGAACAGCTCTGGCTCGGCGGATGCCGGACGCCTCTGCCCGTCTCGTCCCGAATGATCAGGAAGCTTTCGGGATTCGCGGCCGCTCCGCAGAACAGCGCATAGCACTCGATATGTTGCTTGACCCCCAGGTCGGAATCGTCTCGATGGGAGGGCGGGCCGGAACGGGGAAGTCAGCCCTCGCCCTATGCGCAGGCCTTGAGGCGGTCATGGAACGTCAACTCCACAAGAACGTCATGGTGTTCCGCCCGCTCTACGCTGTTGGAGGTCAGGATCTGGGCTACCTGCCCGGTGACGAAGGGGAGAAGATGGCCCCGTGGGGACAGGCGGTCCTCGACACCCTCACTAGCGTGACGAATAACTACGTCATCGAAGAAGTGATGTCGCGCGGAATGCTCGAGATTCTGCCGCTGACACATATTCGTGGCCGGTCCTTGCACGACGCCTTCGTTATCGTTGACGAAGCCCAATCTCTGGAGCGCAACGTGCTGTTAACGGTGCTCTCGCGTATTGGTCAGAATTCGCGGGTGGTGCTCACCCACGATGTCGCCCAGCGTGACAATCTCCGCGTCGGTCGTTATGACGGGGTGGCAGCGGTCGTAGAGAGGCTGCGGGGCCACGACCTGTTCGGACATGTCACCTTGACTCGCTCGGAGCGTTCCCCGATTGCCGCTCTGGTGACATCGATGATGGAGGATATGGTCAGCTGAGATGAACTGAAGCGACGGTGCGGGTGGGCGGCATCTGCAACAATCGACGGGTGCCACGCAATCCCAGAGCCGGTGTCAAGGACATGTTTCTGTCCCTGGTGGTCATCCTTGTCCCGGTGATGCTCATCGTGTGGTTCTTCACCAGAACCCCTGAAGAGCCGAATATCCAGCAGGTCGACTGGAAACCCGTGGTGGCGTCGGCCCGGTCCCATGCGGGCTACCCAGTGCTGGCCCCCACGGAGGTTCCAGGGGATTGGCGACCGACCAAGGCTCGGTATGCCAACCGGGGGGATCGCTGGGTAGGCAACACCGTCTCCGCGGGGAACCGGTGGGAGTTGGGATTCCTGACAGGCAAGAACCTCTACCTGGCGGTGAACCAATCCGACGAGCCGGGCAGAGCGTTCGTGACCTCCGTGACGAGGTCTGCCACTGAGGACGGCAAGATCACGATCGGTCGATACACCTGGACGAAGATGGTCAGCCCGGACGATCGCACCCACGCCCTGGTAACGAAAATTGGCTCCGCGACCGCGGTGATCGTCGCGGACGCTGATTATCGGGTTCTCACCGACTTTGCCGGGATGCTGACGACGGCTTGACGTCCCGGCGTGCGGGTCGCTCGGCGTCAGGGCTGCGAGGTCTCGGTATCGGGTCGTACCGTATTGATGCGGGCTCGCGCCCCGTCGAGCCACGACTGACAGATATCGGCTAATTTCTCACCGCGCTCCCACAGAGTCATGGTCTCGGCGAGAGAGATCCCACCGGATTCGAGTCGGTTGACGATTCCGACTAATTCGTCGCGGGCGGCCTCGTAGGTGATTTCTGGCTCCCCAGGAGTGGGGTTCGAGGTGTTGTCGGTCACGAGTCCTCCTGGAACGTGGGACGGTTTGGGGTGCGACGGTCGAGGGAATCGACGGTGACGCCGAGGGTACCGTCAGATAGGTAGACCAGTAGGTTCGCGCGTATGTCGGTGTCATTGACTGAGGTGATGGAACCGCCTTGGGTGTCGGCGAGGATGGCGTAGCCGCGATCCAAGGTGGCCTTGGGCGACATTGCGCGCACGCGCTCAAGCATGTGGTTAACGTCGCGACTCTCGGCATCCAGGGCACGATTCGTAGCAAGACGCAGACGCTTCAGCGTGGCGTCGAGTTTTTCTACCGCGATATCAAGAGTGGTCGCTGGATTGACCATCACCGGGCGGGAGCGGATCTGAGTCAGGTGTGCCATCTCGACGTCGATGAATCGCGTAACAGCCTGGCGAAGTCGGGTTCTGGCTGTCTCGACAGCTTGGGACTGCTCGGCAGCGTCTGGGACGATGAGCTTGCCCGCGTCGGTCGGCGTTGATGCGCGTAGATCGGCGACGAGATCGAGAATTGGATTGTCACGTTCATGACCGATGGCCGAAACGACGGGGGTCCGGGTGGTGTAAACGGCCCGCACTAGCGCTTCGTCACTGAACGGCAGGAGATCCTCCAAGGCACCACCGCCGCGGGCGATGACGATGACATCGACGGTGGGGTCGGCGTCAAGGTCAGCGAGGGCAGCGATGATCTGCTGGGCCGCCATGGGTCCCTGGACCCGGGTATTGCGGACGACGAACCGGGCGGCCGGCCAACGCAGCGTGGCATGACGCTGGACGTCACGCTCAGCGTCGGAGCTAGCCCCTGCGATGAGTCCGATGCCGCGGGGCAGAACGGGAATCGGCTTGTGGAGGGTGGCATCGAAGAGTCCCTCGGCCTCGAGGAGACGTTTGCGTCTTTCTAGTTGGGCGAGGAGCTGGCCCTCGCCGGTGGGGGTGATTTCGGAGATCTCGAAGGAGAGCCTCCCCGTGCGCGACCACACTGTCGGTCGGATGAGGGCGGTGACCGTCATCCCCGACTCGATTGGTCCGGCAGCGTCGAGGACTCGGCGATGACAGGTGGCGCTGGCCGAGATCGCCTCGATGGGGTCGCGCAGGGTGAGGAATTGTGTCGGGCTGGAGCGTCTAGTGACCTCGATGATTTGAGCTTGCACCCAGACGGCCCCGCAGCGCTCCACCCACCCCTTGACGGCGTTGACGACCCATGCCAGGGAGCGCGGGTTGTCGGCGGTATTCGACTCGGCCATGGAGGTCACGCTAGCCGAGAATGGCGACAGGAACTCGGGCCGCCACAGAAAGCGGCTCGAGCCCCTCAAACGATCACACTCCAGTGCGCGGAAGGCCTGGGTGGCCGTGGCGCTCACCACTGTGGGTGCCGTCGCCGGGTGCGCTGGCGGTAGGAACGGTTGGTGTTTCCGTCGGCGTCGGGTTCGGCTTGGCAGCGCAGCGGTCGGCACCTCGCGAAGGATCGAACCGCTTGTCGTCGCCGTCGGGAGCCCACACTGGGAACCCCTTGGCATCCTTGGAGTAGGTGCCTAGCTCATCGACATCTCCAGGCTTGAGCTCGTCGCCGTCGTCGTCATCATCGTCAGAGGCAGGCACCGGGCCAGATTGGATCACCGAGTGCTTCGGTTTGGGCATCGTGGATCGGGCGCCCTTCACAGCCTTCCAAATGGCCTTGTTGAAGACCTGCTCGTCAATGTCGTCCTCCTTCGTGGTGTCCTGCTCGCCGGACTCCTTGGCCATCGGGGCTTTGGGGGTGTTGAGCTTCTTCATGTCATAGGACGGGCTGACTGCCTGGTAGGGGGTCAGGTTGGGCTTATCGGTGAAGGCCGCGGACATTGGGGTAGAGAAGGCGTCGAACTGGGTCAGCGGTCCAATACCTAGGATGCCCTCCATAGTGTGCAGCATCGATACTGTCGAGTAGAAGGTGGAATCGACCCCACCAGTGCGGGTGTATGGACTGATGATCTCGCCAATGGTGCGGTGCGCGTCGACGTGATCGGGGCCGTTTTGGGCATCGTCTTCGGTGAGGAAGATCGCGGTGTCTTTCCAGATTGGGGAATGCGAGACAGTTTCGACGAGCTGGCCTATGGCTTGGTCATTGTCTGCGACGTAGGCCTGAGGGGTCGGGGCCCCCACCTTGGTCGCCTGGGTGTGGTCGTTGCCGAGACGAACGAACTGGACCGTCGGTACGCTGCCCTTAGCTACCAGTTCATTGAAGTCGGACTTCCACTCGTCAACGCGGGATTTCAGCCCGCAATTTAGAGCCCTCGGTATGAAGGACCTGGCTGAATCCGGGCAGTTCAAGGTCCAGCTGATGAAGTCGTGATCGGTGTTCGGATCGAGGACCTTCTTGTCGACTCCGTGAGCCTTGCCCTTCTTGTCGAGGATGGTATAGAAACCGTAATTGCGGAAGCTGATATTGTTTTTCGATAAGTGCTCCCAGAAGTATGAGTCGTGTTTCTTCGCCCGGGACTCCGGATCATTGTTCTCGGCTGGGTATGGTGCGCCACGACCGGAGTAGTTTGGTGGCCACATTTCCTCCGACCATGGGTTTGAGTTTGCCTGGGAGACCCAGTTCCAGCCATTGGCCGAGACCTCGGCATCAGCGTAGAAGTTGTCGAAGGTCGTGAATTGACGAGCTAAAGCACGGGTGTTGGGGGCCGACTCGTCACCGAAAAGGTTGAGGGACGGATCGGCATTACCGCGACCGTTGGAGCCTAGTTCCTGATCGAAGGTGCGGTTTTCGCGCACGATATAGATGACATGCTTGATCTTGCTCGACTTGGTGCCAATTTGGTTGGGAACCGCGCTACTGTGGGCAGGATTCTTTGCGGTGTTGTTCTTCTCGACGGTGGCCGTCTGCTTGGCCAGGGTAGTTGCGTCAGGCTCATTGACGGTGGAGAGCAGGCCCTTGATCATGGAACCGGAGTACTGGTTTTCGGCGGTGTCGTGCGGGTCAGTTGGATTGGGGTGGCCCGGACCGCTGTTGGGTCCGGCCCCCAACCCCTTGGCCGAGATAATGCTCAGCTTGCCGTCGTGGGTGAGGACCTGGGTGGGGTACCAGCCAGTGGGAATGTCCCCGGTCACCTTGCCAGTTGCGGCGTTGATGACGGCAACCTCATTGTGTCCCGAGTTGGTGACGTAGAGACGCTTGCCGTCTCGGGAGAGGGCTAGGCCGGTCGGATTGGCGCCCACCAGTTTGGAACCGTTGCGGTTGACCGGGATGGTGGCGGTCTGGCGATGAGACGCGACATTGACGACCGACATGGTGTCGGCGTCACCATTGGCGACGTAAAGGGTCTTGCCATCGGGAGTGAGCACGGATTTGTTGGGGTGGAAGCCCACATTGATTTTGTGGGTTGCCAGTGGCTGGGATTTGGTGATGTCGACCTCGGCGACGTCGGCCCCGCCCTGGGAGGAGACGAACGCCTTTGTGGAATCCTTGGAGAGGGTCACCCAAACCGGGCGGTGTCCGATGTGGGTCGTCTGAACCTTGTTGGTGGCGAGGTCGATGACGGAGACGGCGTCAGCGAGTTGGTCTGCCACGACGAGGCGTTTACTGTCTTTGGTGACAGCAAGGCCCGCTGGATAAAGGTTGATCTTCTTGTGTTTCGGGCTGACGATTGGCAGCTGAAGAGCAGTGGTTTCCACGAGCTTGCCGCAGTCGAAGTGGTACGTGCGGATCTTGTGGTTGCCGGCAGCGCTGGCAAATAGGTGCTTGCCGTCAGGGCTGAAGGCCAACCCCATGTACAGGCTTTCGGGAGATTTGTAGGGGATGGTCTGGACGACCTTGCCGGTGGCAGTTTCGATGACTTGGAGCGACTGGGTTCCTTGGCCGTTATTGCTGACAAGGAGGTACTTGCCATCGGGGGATAAGGCCTCATTGAGCGGAAGGTCACCAAGGGTGGTGAGCTGGCCGGCTGGGGTCAGCAGCTGGCCGACGGTAGTGCGACCGGTAGAACCCGAAAGTGGTCCGGCCTTGTCGCGGGACGGAGCTGCATGAGCCGGGGAGAAGGTCGCGATTGCGGTAACAACGGCACACGCCGAGGCGAGGCCTCGACGCAGTCGTCTGGATACGTGTGTGTCATGAGGTGCACTCATAATCCAGAACTTAGGAAGTAGAAGTGGCACCTCAGGGACGCGATGGATGCACCTTCGGGGAACTTTGGGTAAACGGATCTTCTGCGCGTCCTCAGCAGGCGAACTTGAGCGGATTCGTCAGATGCCGGCGCACCCGTAGACTCTGGACCATGGCTGTTTCGGGGGCGAGCACGAGCAAGAAGCTGTATTTAGCTGCACCGCGTGGATACTGTGCCGGCGTTGATCGTGCGGTGGTGACCGTCGAGAAGGCGCTAGAGGCGTATGGCGCGCCGGTGTACGTGCGCAAACAGATAGTCCACAACCGCCACGTTGTGGAGACCCTGGAGGAGCGCGGAGCGATCTTCGTTGATGAGCTCGATGAAGTGCCTGACGACGCCCTCGTCGTGTTCTCGGCCCACGGTGTGTCCCCCCAAGTTAAGAAGGAGGCTGCCGATCGTGGTCTTCGCACCATTGACGCAACCTGCCCGCTGGTGACGAAGGTGCACCACGAGGCCAAGAGGTTCGCTAGCCAAGACACCCAGATTCTCCTTATCGGCCATGCCGGTCACGAGGAGGTTGAGGGGACGACTGGCGAGGCTCCCGAGAACATCACCCTGGTGCAGACCCCCGAAGATGTTGATGAGCTGAAATTGGACCGCGACCGTCCTGTGGCGTGGCTGTCCCAGACGACACTGAGTGTCGACGAGACGGTAGAGACGGTCGATCGGATCCGCGAGCTACATCCTCAGCTCATCAATCCGCCTTCCGACGACATCTGCTACGCCACTCAGAATCGGCAACACGCCGTCAAACAGATGGCCCCCAAATGTGATCTCGTCATCGTGGTGGGATCGAAGAACTCGTCCAACACGGGCCGTTTGGTGGAGGTCGCCCTCGAGTCGGGAGCCAATGCCTCTTATCGGGTGGATAACGCGGGGGAGATCGAGCAGACCTGGCTCGACGGTGTGTCCACCATCGGTGTGACCTCGGGGGCATCAGTGCCGGAAGCCCTCGTTCAGGGCGTGCTCGACCTACTCACCTCGAAGGGTTGGCCACAGGCTGAGGAAGAGACCCTCATCGAGGAGTCATTGTCCTTCGCCCTGCCTCCCCAATTGCGGAAGCGCCGCACGACGGCGAGTTGAGGATCATCGCGCAGAGTCCTCCTCATTCTGGTTCTCGGTCAGTTCCGGCGAGGTGAGGGGTCGTACTGCCTCTTCTATGGGGGCCGGGGACTCGATGCCGTCGGCGGTTACCCCGAGATGTTCGAAACGTCTGGCTTGGACGAGGACTCTTGTCTCCAGGCTGCCTAGGGCCGAATTGTAGGCTCGCACCGTCGAGGTTAGGGATCGCCCCATCTTGTCGAGGTTGCCGGCGAGGGTCCCTAGGCGTTTGTGAAGGTCACGTCCCAGTGCTGCGACTTCCGCCGCAGATCTCGCGACAGATTCCTGTCGCCATGCGAGGGCGACGGTGCGTAGCATCGGAATGAGTACTGACGGGCTGGCAAGCACGATCCCACGTCGGTTGGCGTACTCGTGGAGATCGGGCATCTCCTGTAGGGCAGCCTGGAGCAAGGCATCGGAGGGCAGGAAGCACACGACGAACTCGGGGGAATCGAGGTCGGTGCGCCAATAGCCCTTGGCCGACAGCTGGTCGATGTGGGTGCGAACATGACGGGCAAAACGGGCCATCTGCGCGTCATACTCTTCGGCATCGTCACACTGCGCGGCTTCGAGGAATGCGACCAGTGGGGTCTTGGCGTCGACATGGATGCACCGTTCACCTGAGAGCTTCACCGTCATATCGGGGCGTTGCGGGGTTCCCTGGGCTGTGGTCGTCTGCTGAGTCTGGAAGTCACAGTGCTCGACCATCCCGGCGACCTCTGCGGTGCGCTGTAGTTGCATCTCACCCCACGCTCCCCGGATTTGAGGTTTGCGCAGTGCGGCGACGAGGCTGGCGGTCTCTTTGCGCAGGCTTTCCCCAGCAGTGCTCACCCCGGCGACCTGTTCGCGCAGGCTTGCCGTCATCTCGGTACGTTCCCGCTCGACCTCAGCCAGACGCCGGTCAAGTCGTTCGAGGGCGAGGGACACGGGTGCTAACAGGCGCTGGGCATCGTTCATTGTTCGCTGTACCGACCTGGTAGCGCGTTCGTCCTGATCAGCCATGGTTTGGGCGGATAAAGCTTTGAACTGGCTAGCCAGAGCGTCGCGATCGGTGGCGATCTTCTCTGCCGCCTCCAGCCGTTCGGTCGCCACACGCGCTGTTGAGGTGGCTTCAGCGACGCGCTGGGACGCGCGCAATTGCGCGATGAGCCACCCCAAGGCCACACCGATGACTAGCCCGATAAACCCGACCGCGATGTTCGTCATGCCACGAGGGTTCCAGTAGGGTCCGACACATTTAGCGCGCGTTGTGTTCCGTCGTGGAGAACAGCGGGTGATGGTTGAATAGTCGCCATGGCTGACAAGAGCGTCCCAAGTTCGGATCACATCCGCGACGTCGTCTCCTTCGTGGAGGCGTCTCCCACCTCATATCACGCTGTGGCGGAGTTGGCGCGGCGGCTGGAGCAGGCTGGATTCCAGCTTCTGGAGGAGACCGAGGCATGGTCATCCGTCGAAGGACGTCGGTACGTGGTGCGGGACGGAGCTGTCATTGCCTGGATCACGCCAGAGAAAGTGACTTCGCAGCTGGGGGTGAGGATCGTCGGTTCCCATACCGACTCTCCGTCCTTCAAGCTCAAGCCGAACGCCACCGTCACCAATCAGGGCTGGCAGCAGGTCGGTATGGAGGTCTACGGCGGTGGCCTACTTAACTCCTGGCTCGACCGTGATCTTGGTCTGTCCGGGCGCCTCGTCACTCGTGATGGCCAGGCTCACTTAGTGCGAACCGGGCCGATTCTGCGCATCAGTCAACTTGCGCCGCATCTGGATCGCACCGTGAACGACGATCTCAAGTTGGACCGTCAGCGTCACCTTATGCCGATTCTCTCGGTCGGGAAGCCCGATCTTGACGTTGAGAACCTGCTGTGTGAGGTGGCTGGGATCAAGCGCGAGAACCTAGCCTTCCATGACATTTTCGCTTATCTGACCCAGTCCCCGGCTGTCATCGGACCGTACGGGGAATTTCTAGCTAGCCAGCGTATGGACAATCTGTCTTCGGTTCACTCCTCGATTGCGGCATTCGTTGACGTCAAGCCGACCAACGACGTGGCGGTGATGGCCTGTTTCGATCATGAGGAGGTCGGCTCGGCGACAAGGTCGGGTGCCTGCGGGCCGTTCCTCGAAGACGTCCTGGTACGCATCGCTGAGGGACTCGGAATGACGGGTGCTGCCTACCGGGCCATGATCGCCAGGTCCTCATGCGTGTCTTCAGATGCCGGGCACGGCGTGCATCCCAACTATGTTGAGAAGTTCGATCCGGCGAATCACCCACTGCTCAATGAAGGTCCGCTACTCAAGATTAACGCTAATCAGCGTTATGCCACTGATGGCGTGGGAGGGGCCCTGTGGCAGCGGGCGTGTGCCGCTGCTGGAGTGCCTACCCAGGACTTCGTGTCGAATAACTCGGTCCCGTGTGGCTCGACGATCGGGCCACTGACCGCAACGAGGCTCGGCATGCTCACAGTTGACGTTGGTGTGCCGCTGATGTCCATGCACTCCACCCGTGAACTAGCTGGCACTGCCGACCTTACGTACCTGTCCAAGGCGCTGGGAGCGTACTGGGCTGGAGCCTGAGACAATTGGTTCCAAGTCCAGTCGATTTGGCCGGGTACTCTCGGTCAAATCGACTGGACCCGAGAACATGTAGCGGGATCAACTGCCCCAACGTTTCTGTGTAGAGCGTTGATGGGAGGTGGCCAGTGGGTTGGGCGCGGACAGAACGGTAGAGTGGCCGAACGTGGCACTTACGATTGGAATCGTCGGTCTTCCCAACGCCGGCAAGTCGACTCTGTTCAACGCGCTGACCAAGAATGACGTCTTGGCGGCGAACTACCCCTTCGCGACCATTGAGCCGAATGTTGGCGTGGTCGGGGTGCCGGACAAGCGCCTCGATGTGCTGACGGAGATGTTTCATTCCGCTAAGACCATTCCTGCGACGGTGTCCTTCGTCGACATCGCCGGAATCGTCAAAGGCGCTAGCAAAGGTGAGGGGATGGGCAACGAGTTCCTCTCTAACATTCGTGAAGCCGACGCCATCTGCCAGGTGACAAGGTGTTTCGCAGACGACGATGTCACCCACGTCAACGGTCACGTCGATCCCTCCGACGACATCGAGACCATTACTACAGAGCTCGTGCTCGCTGATCTGCAGACGATGGAGAAGCAGCTGCCCAAGCTGCAAAAAGAAGCCGCGATCAAGAAGGAGTCTCGTCCCAAAGCCGAGGCGTGGGAGCAGGCTAAGGCGGTGCTTGAAGAAGGCAAGACGATTTTCTCAGCGGGGCTCGATCCCGAGCCGTTGCATGACCTATTTCTGCTGACGACAAAGCCCTTCATCTACGTCTTCAACTGTGACGAGGATCAGCTCGCTGACTCCGATTTCCAAGCCAAGATGGAGGAGTTGGTGGCTCCTGCCGAAGCGATCTTTTTGGATGCTGAGTTTGAGGCTGAGCTAGCCGAGATGGAGCCCGCGGACGCTGCCGAGTTCCTCACCGATGCGGGTATCGAGGAACCCGGTCTAGACAAGCTTGCGCGGGTGGGCTTCGACACACTTGGTCTCCAGACCTTCCTGACCGCGGGAGAGAAGGAGTCCCGCGCATGGACTATTCACAAAGGCGACACCGCTCCTGAGGCTGCTGGCGTCATTCATACCGACTTCCAGAAGGGGTTCATCAAGGCCCAGGTGGTGTCCTTCGACGACCTGGTTGAATTTGGTGGTGAGAAGGAGGCCCAGGCTGCTGGGAAACTGCGGCTGGAGGGCAAGGAATACGTCATGCAGGACGGTGACGTAGTCGAGTTCCGTACAGGAATTCCGTCTGGGAGCAAGAAGTAAGCGCTAGTTCGCATCGGTGCGGACGAGGAGGGCACACCATTGTCGAGACTGACGGAGCTGCTGCGGCAGGCGCACAAGGCCGATCCGCAACTTGGTGCTGATCTGGAAGCAGAGATCGCCGCGCTCACTAAGCGTCGCACCTTCGGGCTCGTCTTCGAGCAGCATCAGCCTGAGGCCGTCGAGCTGCCCGGTAGAGCTGTACGTCGCGGCGACAAGGTGCGTGTGCTGCCTTCCCGGGGGGAGACAAAGGCCGGAGACCAGCGGCTGTGGCGCGTCAGGCGGATCGCGCGTGTCGATGGGCAGCGGGTGGCGCACTTGGCGGAGTTGAACGCTGAGGAGCCCGAGATGCAGGTTGTGCTCGCTGACGACGTGGTGGTTGTCGCAGAGTTCCGGGATCGCATCTACCCCGGCCTGGTGGAGACAGGCAGGGTTGAGCGGGGTGGCGACAAGCCCTTCCACACGGTAATCAACGCTGAGAACTACCACGCGCTGGAGATGCTGACCTACACGCACCGGCATTCCATCGACGCCATCTACATCGATCCGCCGTACAACACTGGGGCGAGGGACTGGAAGTACGACAACGATTACGTCGCCAGTGATGACGACTACCGGCACTCGAAATGGCTGGCGTTCATGGAGCGTCGGTTGAAGATCTGTCGGGAGCTCATGCGTAGCGATGCTACTCTTGTGGTAACTATCGATGAGCATGAAGTGAACCGTCTGGGCGTGTTGCTAGATCAGCTCTTCCCGGAATCTACGCGGCAACTCGTCACAATTGTCAACAACCCTAAAGGCGTCACTCAGGGATATCTTTCGAGGGTTGAAGAGTACGCGTTCTTTGTTTTTGGTCCTGACGCGCGAATCGGTTCGGTCGATGACGACCTTCTGACGCATCGAGACATGGCAGATGCTGAAGGGGAACTGCAGAGGCCTCGATGGAAGGGGCTCTTGCGGTCAGGCGACGACTCACTTCGAGCTGACCGCAAAGATATGTTCTATCCGGTGTGGTTCGACGAGTCGACTGGTCGACTCAGCCACGCGGGCGAAGCATTGCCGCTTAACGAAGCTCCTGACTTCAGCCCGCAGGATGGCCTGACGCCGATCTGGCCTATTAGGCGGGACATGAAGGAGGGTCGTTGGGGGGTTGGGCGGTCGACCCTAAATTCGTTGATACAGCAAGGGTTTGCTTCATTGGGGCGTTTTGATAAGAAGCGCGGAACCTGGGCTGTCTCGTACCTATCGCGACAAGTACGGGATGATCTGAGCGTCGGACTCTTAGAAGTCCGAAACTATGATGAAGTGACCGGTGTTGCTGACGTTGTCTACGTAGACACTGCGGCGCGTCGTATACGCACTGTCTGGCATCGATCGAGCCATGATGCTGGCGCACATGGGACTGACCTAGTGGGGTCTCTCCTTGGAGCAGGACGTACATTCCCGTTCCCAAAATCGCTGTACGCAGTTGAGGACACTTTGCGTCCATTAGTTACTGGGAAGCCCGATGCGGTCGTACTTGACTTCTTCTCCGGATCTGGTACCACAGCTCATGCTGTGATGCGGTTGAACCGGCAGGACGGCGGTCGTCGTCAATGCATTTGAGTTACGAACAACGAGGTCTCTGCTGACGAGCAGACAGGACTTCGTGCACGCGGGCTACGTCCTGGCGACGCCGAATGGGAAGCGCTCGGAATCTGCGACTACATCACCAAGCCGCGTCTCACTTCGGCCATTACCGGACAAACCCCACAGGGGTTGGCAATCAATAGCGGCTACAAGTTCAACGACGAATTCCCGATGTCGGAGGGCTTGGATGAGAACGCGGCGTTCTTCACGCTGACCTACGAAGCGCCGTTGTCTGTGCGGCACAACCGGTCGTTCGAGCGAGTCGCGCCGATGCTGTGGCTGCGTGCAGGCTCTCGCGGTCGGATCATCTATGACCTCGACGAAGACGGTTGGGACGTGGCTGATTCCTATGGCGTGCTGGAGAACTTGGACCAGTTGGATGAGTTCGTTGCCGCAGTGAGTACACGAGAGAGCATCGAGATCGTGTACGTCGTCACGGACGACGACAGCGCCTTCCAGATGGCGTGCCGAGAACTGCCTGGTGCGATCGTCCCGGTGCGGCTGTATGAGTCCTACCTCCAGAACTTCGAGATCAACACGGGACGGAGCCTGTAGATGCGATACACGCTAAAGGATTACCAGGCCGAGGCCGTGCGTGACGTTCTGCGGAACCTGGAACGTGCCCGCGACTCCTACCGCCGGTACACCGCGAAGTCGCAGTTTTCCCTCGCAGCGACGACGGGCGCGGGCAAGACCGTGATGGCTGCCGCCGTGATCGAGGCGCTGTTCTTCGGCAGCGACGAGTTCGACATGGCACCGGACCCTGGCGCGGTCGTGCTGTGGTTCTCCGACGACCCGGCGCTGAACGAGCAGTCGCGTGCTCGCATCCAGGCTGCGGCAAGCAAGTTGGACCACCGCCTCCGGGTGGTGCCGACGACGTTCTCCGAGCCCTCGTTCCGACCCGGCAACGTCTATTTCCTCAACACACAGAAGTTGAGCAAGAACTCCCGCCTGGTCAAGGGTGCGCCGGAAGTCAACAGCGACGACGCGCTGCCAGGCCTCGAACCTCGTCCCGACGAGGTCCAGTCGTCCATCTACGACACGATCACAAACACTATCGCCAACGAGGACCTGACCCTCTACCTTGTGCTGGACGAGGCGCATCGCGGCATGGGGACGCGCGCACGCGAACGGTCCACCATCGTGCAGCGCCTCATCAACGGCCAGAGCAGCGTGCCTGCTATGCCGGTCGTCTTCGGCATCTCGGCCACGGTTGAGCGCTTCGAGACTGCGATGAAGGAAGCCAAGGGCCGTGACGCGCTCCCATCGGTGCAGGTGGACTCCGCGATGGTTCAGGCTTCGGGGTTGTTGAAGGACGACATCGCCCTGTCGATCCCCGCCGAGGACGGCGCGTTCGAGACCGTGCTCCTGACCAAGGCCGTCGAGAAGATCAGGGCCTCCGAGAGCGCGTGGCAGGACTATGCGCGTGAGCAGGGCGAGGCCGAAGCCGTTCGCCCACTGCTGGTGGTCCAGGTCGGGGACAAGCCCTCGCAGGAGACCCTCACTCGGACGCTGGACACGATCTACGAGGCCTGGCCGGAGCTGCCCTACGACGCCGTGGCGAACGTCTTCGGAGAGCACACGGACTTGACCGTAGGACAACAGGTCGTGCCGTACATCGAGCCGCAGCGCGTCCAGGACGCCACGCATGTGCGGGTGCTGCTGGCCAAGAGTGCAATCTCGACCGGCTGGGACTGTCCACGGGCCGAGGTGCTCGTCTCGTTCCGGCCCGCCAAGGATCGCACCCACATCACACAGCTGCTCGGACGGATGATGCGCACACCGCTCGCCCGGCGCATCCCCGGCAACGAACTGCTCAACTCGGTGGACTGCCTACTGCCGCTCTTCGATCGCAAGACTGCCACAGAAGTCGCGGAACTGCTCATGAAGGGCGCTACGAGCAAGGACGCCGACGAGGGTGAAGATGGCGGCGGTGGACTTGGGCGCCGGGTGCTATTCGACCCGATCGTGCTAAACCCGAACCCGGCGATCGCCCAGGCCGTGTGGGGGCGCTTCGCGGCTATCCCGTCGGTAACGATCCCGAAGAAGAATGTGAAGCCCATCCGTCGGCTCACCGCCCTGGCGACGGCGCTGTCGAAAGATCACCTTCTGGACGAAGCCGTGGAGAAGGCGCACAAGCACCTCCACGCCGTGCTCGACGGGCGCGCCGTGCAGTACAAGGAGAAGGTCGACGAAGCACGCCAGGACGTGCTCACGATGGAGGGCGAAGAGGTCCGCGGCCGAGTCGGAGGCGGATTCTCCTATCGTGCGTTCTCCGTGAGCGCCGACCCTCGCGCAATCGAGGACTACTACCGCACAGCCACGCGGATACTGAGTCCAGCGCTGTGCTCGTCCTACGTCGACCACCTCGTCGGGCCAGACGGGGACGAGGACGACCTCCTCGAAGCGCACATCACCCTCGCCTCACTCGGCCGAGTACACGAGATCGCCCAGGCTGTCGAACACGAGGCCGATGAACTGTCGCGACAGTGGCTTACGGATACCCGCGTCGCGCGCAAGGGACTGAGCGATGAGCGTCAGGCCGCGTACGACGGGCTGGAGTCGATGTCGACGACGCCCGAACCGATCAGCCTTGTCGTCCCGAGGAACGGCCAGGCAGACACCAAGGTGCGTCATCCCGACGGCACCGAAGAAGGCCTGCCCACCCGCGAGATGCACCTGCTAGCCGCTGAGGACGGCACAGTGCCGATCACACTGAACGAGTGGGAGCGGAAGGTCCTCGACTCCGAAGCCGCACAGCCCGGCTTCCAGGGCTGGTACCGCAACCCCGACCGCGCGGCAAAGGAATCCCTCGCCGTGGCCTACAGGGACGAGGTGGGCGACTGGAAGGCGCTGCGTCCGGACTTCATCTTCTTCGGCACCAACCACGACGGCAGCGTCGCCGTGGACCTCGTAGACCCACACGGCCACCACCTCTCCGATGCGCTTCCGAAGTTGCGTGGCCTTGCCGACTTCGCCGAGCGCTTCGCAGACGACTTCCGCCGCATCGAGTCGGTCGCAGAGACCGGCGGCGTGCTCCGGGTCCTGGACATCACGAAGCCGCGTGTCCGTGAGTCGATCCGCGCAGCCAAGAGCGCCAGGGCGCTATACGAATCGGAGCTGGCCAGTGACTACTAAAATGATAGCGATGCGTGCCGCGAGACGAGCAGACGGCGAGAAGACCGCACCCGAAGGAGCAGAGCAATGACGCAGTCCGTGTTCTTCAGTTTTCAGTACGACCCCGACAATTGGCGCGTCCAGCAGGTGATGAACATGGGCGCGGTCTCCGGCGGGTCCGCGTTCTCTCCGCAGGACTGGGACGCCGTGCGGTACAAGACCGACGCCGCCATCGAAAAGTGGATCCACGAGCAGATGAACTACACCAAGGCTGTGATCGTGCTCGTCGGTGCGACAACTTCGAAGAGCCGATGGGTCAGGCACGAGATCATCAAGGCGTGGAACGACAAGCGTCCATTGCTCGGCGTGCGAATTCACGGTCTGCGCGACAAGGACGGCTACACAGCATCCCGCGGCGCCGACCCGTTCGCGAGTATTTCCATGACAGGCGGCGGAACGATGGCCAACTATGTGGAGCTCATCGACCCGGTCGACGGAGACAGTAAGGCGGTCTACCACGACATCGAGAACAACCTGGAGGGCTGGGTGAATAACCGTGCCTACAGGCCGTCCTGAGTGCCCGTTCTGTGAGATCGTTCAGCAGGATGATCCCGTCGCCCGTGAGGTCTACCGGGACGACCACGTGGTCGCCTTCTTCCCGACTGAGCCCGCGGTCCTCGGTCATGTCCTGCTCGTGCCGCGACGACACGTTCCCGACATCTGGAGCCTGAAACCTGAGGAAGCGGCACGTCTCTCGCGTACCTCGCTTCGTATCTCGTCGGCGATTCGCGATGCTCTCGTCCCCGACGGCTTGAACGTCATCCAGTCCAACGGAGAAGCCGCCACCCAGTCCGTACCGCACCTGCACATCCACCTGGTCCCGCGCTGGGAGAATGACGCCATGGGGCCGATCTGGCCCGACGAGACCGACTTCTCTGAGGCGGAGAAGGACAAGGCGCTTCAGCGGGTGCGCGGTGCTGTCGGGAACCTGGCTGTCGAGGCGCCTGCTCTCAGTCCCGATGACCGGCGCAAGCACTTGGACTACATTCAGGCTGTCGTCACTCGACAGTCCGCCGCATCCGCGTCGGTAAAGGGCTGGCTGTTGCCGATCGTGACCGCTACGTTCGGATTCGCCCTGACGCAGGACTCATGGCCGCTCGCAGCGCTCGGGCTTGTCTCGGTCATGTTGTTCGCGTATCTGGATGCGAACTACCTCCGGAGCGAGAAGAGGTTCCGGAAGCTCTACAACACCGTCGCGCGGTCGCGCCGGATGGTCCCGGACTTCACCCTCGACCCCTCAGATGCCGACGAGCCTCCTGAGGACGGGATGTCGGCGGAGACCAAGTGGCGCGCGTTCGTTCGAGATTATCTCCCTGAATGGGGCATCTGGAAATCCTGGTCCATCCTGCCGTTCTACTCGGCGCTCGCGGTCATTGGTGTGGGTGTCGTGATCGTTGTGGCGACCTAATCGTGCGCCTCGTGAATCGTTCAGCTGCCCCGTGGAGCATGACGCGGATCTTGCCAACCCGGCTGACGATGGTGTCTTGAGAAAACTCGGTTTCGGGATACCTCCACCGTGTTCGCGGGAATCTTCGCATCCACCGCTCGGGCAGGTCGGTGTTGTCTTGCAGAGGTAAGAACGCGATGGCTATAGTGCTGGACGGGAGTTACGTCTAGCGGTAGCCTTGACTCGTGAACGGGCGTTCGACCGCACCTCGCAAGGCAGCCATCTACCTCCGCATCTCGCAGGACCGCGAGATGGACGGACTCGCCATCGACCGCCAGCGCGAGGACTGCGAGAACCTCGCCCAGTTCCGGCGCTGGGACGTCATCGAGACCTACGTGGACCAGTCCAAGAGCGCCACTGACCGAACAACGATCCGTCCGGATTACGACCGTATGGTTGCGGACTACCTGCTCGGACGGTTCGACGCGATCATCTGCTACGACCTCGATAGGCTCACCAGGCAGCCCCGACAGCTGGAGGACTGGATCGACGCCGCTGAGCTGCGCGGACTCGCCCTCGTTACGGCGAACGGCGACGCGGACCTCTCCACCGACGGCGGGCGCATGTATGCACGCATCAAAGCCGCCGTGGCGCGTGCCGAGATGGAGCGCAAGAGCGCCCGTCAGTCTGCCGCCCAGCGTCAGCGCGCCATGCAGGGGCGTGCCCCGAAGGGCATGCGCCCACTTGGCTACGCCGTAGACGGCGAAGTGATCCCCCACGAGGCTGAGGCCGTGAGGGCGATCTACGACCTGTTCACTAGGATCGAGCACCCTGAATCGCTGCGCTCGCTCGCGCGGGCGCTCAGCGACTCCGAGAAGATCGATGGTCTTTCGCCCCTTCCCAAGCACACGCACACCGTGAGTGTCGAGCGTGCCGCCGCCCGCGAGCGGCAAGGCCTCGAACCTCGGCCGATCGTCGAGGACGGTCCGTGGTCTCCCTCGACCGTGCTGGGCATCCTGCGGAACCCTCGTTACGCGGCGCTGAGTACGTACACCCCGAAGTTTGCCCAGGCTGACGGGAAGCGGCGCCGGATGTGGAAGGCACAGATCCTCCGAGACGACGCCGGTGAGCCGATCCGAGGGCAGTGGGAGCAGATCGTTGACGACGAGACCTGGTGGAAGGCACAGCAAGTCCTCGACGACACGGAGCGGGTGACGAACACATCCGGCTCGACCAAGCGCAAGCACCTCGGCAGCGGGCTCTACCGGTGCGGATACGTCAATGAGGACACCGGCGAGACGTGTGGGAAGAAGGTTACCGGGGCGCCGCGCGGGTACAAGTGCGCGGGCCACATCGTCCGCTCGGGCGCCGCCATCGACGACTTCGTCACCACGGTCATCGCCAAGCGTCTTGCGCGCAAGGACGCGAGGGTGATGGTCGAGGTCGCGGACGGTGGGCCGCATGCGGCCGGCATCGACTCGGCGATCAGCGACCAGAGAGCGCGCATTCTGCGCGCCGAGGCCGACTACGACGCCGAGATCATTGAGGCACGCGACCTCAAGCGCGTACGGGACGCTGCAGAAGCGCGTATCCAGGAGCTGGAGGCCGAAAGGCTGATGCAAAGCCGTGCGGGCGCGTTGTCGCCGATCCTGGGCGTCGATGACCCTGCCGCAGCATTCCGGGAAGCGTCACTTGACCTCCGGCGTCAGACCGTCGACACCCTCGCCACGATCACGCTTCTCCCGCAGCCGCGCGGGCGCAAGGGGTTCAGGACCGAGTCTGTCGTCGTTGACTGGAGGTAGACCACCTGGTTGGGTAGCCACGCGGAGCGTGGCCGGGAGACCTCTTGAGAGCGGCGACGTGGCGTAAGCGCGTCGATTCACCGAGCACGACTGCCTGTCGCGCCCGCCGCTCTCCTCAACCACGGAGGAGACCCGCCATGACCACACGAACGAACACCGATATCACTCCACGAGCCTGGATCGGCTGCCTCGCCTGCTACAACAACGCTCGCCTCGTCGGCGAGTGGTTCAACGCCGAGACCGCCGACGAAGTCACCCTCGCCGACGTCCACGGCGGGGCTCATCGTGTACGCAGTGGATGCGAAGAGCTGTGGGTCATGGACCACGAGAACATCCCCGCCTCGGGCGAGATGAGCCCGGCGGAAGCCGCCGAGTGGGCGCGCGTCCTCCTCGCGGTCCCCGAGCATCAGCGCGAGGCCCTGTGCGCCTGGACGGCCTCCGGAAGCTACGTCGCCGAAGGTACCGGAGACCTGCCGTCTGTTCCCGACTTCGAAGAGCGCTTCTGCGGAACCTGGGGCAGTTTCCGGGACTACGCCGAGACTCTCGCCGAGGAGATCGGCCTCATCCCGCAGGACGCGCCGGAAGAGCTTGTGCGCTACTTCAACTGGGTTGCCTGGACACGCGACCTCGAACACGACTACACGGTTGTCCGAGCCGACGCGATCTCCGTGTACGTCTTCAGGGACCTGTGAAGGGAACGATCATGAGTGCTGAGTCCAACGCCTACAGCCACGCCGAATCGTTTCGCTGGTGGGTCGGCAACCCCGAGATGGGCGATGAGGAGGGTCACCTCCATGACCTGCTCGCCTTGCACAAGGCAACCGTCGAGCTGATCCGCCAGCAGCGCGACCTTCTCGGGTATTACGACACCGATGCCGAGCTGTTCGGCGATGACCCCGACGTCGACTGAGTTCAGAGTGCCCGTAGCTTCGGCTACGGGCACTCGCTTTTCTTCCGACTACCAGCCGCGGTAGCTCTCGTACAGCTTCTTTCCGAGTCACCAGAGCAGCCAGGCGAACAGAGCGCATCCGCCGAGGGCGGCGAGGGCAATGAGTGCCTTCGCCCACCAGGCACTCGCGGCGGCGACGGAGTCTCAGGCCCATCCGAGCAGCGGTCCGAGGCCGAGCATCTGCGTGATCCCGCCGACCATCCCCGTGAGCATGATGAACGCGACGGTGAACGGGACCAGGGCAAGGCACATACGACCGACCGTCGCCCAGGTGACCCTCGCCGAAAGTCGCTCGACTCGCCGCTCGGCCCGCCCGACGGCGCTGACCACTTCGTGGGCGCGGCCGGTAAGCTCGGCGAGCTTCTCGGGGCCGAGCCTGACCAACCGCTCTTCGAGCCCCTCGACGGTCTTCTCGACCCTCTGGACGGGAACCTCGACAGCCTCTGCAAGTCGGTCATCGAGTACCTTCACAGCGTGCTCGGTGAGCTTGCCCGTGTCGATACGGACGTGGCCGCGCTTACGGACGGCCTCGGCGAGGTCAGCCGAGGCTGAAGTCGTCGTCTTCAGCTCCTCGCTGATCTTCTGTGTCATCGTGTATGCGGCCAGGTCCGCCCTGGTGACCGAGGACCCGTCGGGCAGCTTCACGACCTCGCTGCTGCTCAGCTGGTGCGCGACGGCGCTCAGCGTCTTCTCGATCTCGTTCAGCCGCTTCTTCGTCTCGGCGTCGAGCGGCAGCGTGGAGGGAAGCTCGTGCTGCCGCGAGGTCGACAGGCGATCCAGCCGCGTCATCTGCTCCTCGTCCATCACCTTCACGTACTCGGTCAGGTCGGCGACGGTGTTCGTCAGCTTCGCGATCTGCTGCATGTTGGCGTCGTGCTGTGAGATCAAGTTCTCCAGGAGCTCCGTAGTCTTCTGCTGCTCGTCGGCCTGCTTGATCCTGTCCAGCGCTCCCATGAGCCTGTCCCTTCTGTGCGTGATAGTCGAAGATCTCTTGAGTACCTTCGGCCGTGAATTCGGGTGTCAGCGCCGAGGCCTTCTTCCATCCGAGCTTCCCGTTGTCATCCCGGCGCATCTTGTAACTCCAACCGTCGCGGTTCGTCACCGCGAGCGTGACCCCGCGCTCGGCGAGGACGTGCTCGAACGCCTCGCGATTCGTTGAGCGCGAGTCGGTCAGTGCGTCATAGACCTTGTCCCCGAGGGCCTGCTCGAATCCGCCCGGCGCGGATTCCTCGCGCCGCAGCTCCCAGTCGGGCTTTGGTTCCGCGGGATCGGGGAGCACCCGCAGGCCCTCGTCTGCCATCAGCTCGTCGTTCAACTGGCGCAGTCCGTGCTTCCACGATGTGTACCGCTGGAGGCTCTTACCGGTGAGGTTGTCGTGGTTGATGACCAGGATGTGTGCATGCCCGTGACCTCCGGCGGAATCAGAGTGCACCGCGACCATGTAGTCAGCGCTGTGCATGCGTTCCGCGAGTTCGACGGCCACGTCCCGGATGCGTTCAAGGTCGGCCTGCGAGGTCACGTCGAACTCGTCAGGGTGGAACGCCAGAACGTAGCTCTGAAGTTGGTTCGTTCGGCCATGAGCAGCGGCGTGCGCCTCAGCACACGCGATGAACTCCGCCGGAGTCGACCCGCCGTCGACCATGGACATCGCATACGCGGCCGCACGTGTCGATCCGACCCTGAGGAGCTCCCTGCGCACCTCAGGGTCACGCCCGTAGAGGATGTACCCCACGGCTCCTGCAGCATTGGTCGAGGGGCGGACGTTCACGGTGCTCATGTCCGTGTCCGGTCGCCGAGCGAGGCACGCACCTCGTCCACCGCAACCATCACCTCGTGAAGGAGGCTGTCATCGACGGCAGCACCCTTGCGGAGCGCCTGGTTCAGGTTCACACCAACTCGACGCAGCTGCTCTACTGCAGGAACAAGAGACGTAGGCGCCGCCGGATTCTCGGTGGCGATTCCGGCCCGAACCTCGGGGACATTGTCGCGCTTCCTCATCTCCGTGAGCTCCGCGATTCCGGCCCGCTCAGCGCTACCCCCATCTTCGATAGTTTGAGCGAGCTCGACCACGACCATCTGATCTGGTGCACTGGTTTCCGTCCGGTCCTCGGCCCATTCCGCCACCTCATGCGTGGCCGCGAACCCGCGGTGAAGAATCTGCATCTCGTCGGCTACGGCAACTGGACCGGCGACGGCTCGGCAACCCTGATGGGTGTCGGGCCTTTTGCCAAACGCACTGCCCGGGTAGTCGCGCGCCGTGTCGATGAAGCACGGCAGCACGAGTTTTGAAATGGCGCCAACGTAACTCGACTCAGCGCTTCGCTTGCGCAGCCCGCAGGCCGTTCAAAATCACGATGACTTCGGCGACCTCGTGAACCAACACGACGGCGGCCAGGCCCAGCACGCCGCTGATCGCCAGCGGCATCAACACGATGATGATGGCCAGAGACAGCACGATGTTTTGGTTGATGATCCTGCTGCCTCGGCGGGCGTGCTGCAGCGCCTGCGGGATCAGCCGGAGGTCGTGGCCGGTGAAGGCGACGTCAGCGGACTCGATCGCGGCGTCAGAACCGGTCGCTCCCATCGCGATGCCCACCGTCGCGCCCGCCAATGCCGGAGCGTCGTTGATGCCGTCGCCGATCATCGCCGTCGGCGTCTTGGAGGAGAGTTCGGCGACGATGCTTGCCTTGTCCTCTGGGCGCAGCTCGGCGCGCACGTCGTCGATTCCGGCGATTGCAGCCAGCGCCCGGGCGGTGCGAGTATTGTCGCCGGTGAGCATGCTCACTTCCACGCCGTTGGCGTGCAGGGTCTGCACGGCTTCGGGTACCTCGGGCCGCAGCTCGTCGCGGACCCCGATCGCCCCGGCTAGGGCGCCATCGACGGTGACCAAGACGCAGGTCTGGCCCTCGGACTCCATGCGCTCAACGTCTGCCTTCAGTGGCCCGGCATCGATCCACCGGGGGCTGCCCACCAGCACCCGTCGGCCTTCGACGGTGCCGCCGATGCCGTGTCCGGCTTCCTCGCTGATGTCTAGGGCGGCGGGTGCTTCGGGCCCCGCGGCCGCGATCGCCGCGGCGAGAGGGTGCGTCGACTGCTGCTCAACTGCTGCCGCGAAGGCAAGCACCTGCGCCCGATCGAATCCGTCTGCCGGGACCACGCCGGTAACCTCGGGCTGGTTGCCAGTGAGGGTTCCGGTCTTGTCCACCGCCAGGTGACGGATGCCGCCGAGCCGCTCGAACGCCGCGCCGGACTTGATGACCACGCCAAACTGGCTGGCCGCGCCGATCGCGGCCACGACCGTCAGCGGCACGGAGATTGCTAGCGCGCACGGCGACGCTGCGACCAGAACCACCAACGCACGCGTGATCCACGTCTCGGGGTCGCCCAGCAGCGAGCCGATCACGCCGACCAGCACTGCCAGGATCATCACTCCGGGCACTAGGGGTTGGGCAATCCGGTCGGCGATCCGGGCGCGGTCGCCCTTTTCCGCCTGCGCCTGCTCGACCAGGTCCACGAGTGTGGTCAGTGAGTTGTCCGTTCCAGCTGCGGTCGTTTCGACCTCCAGCGCACCGGCGGAGTTGATCGCTCCCGCGGGGACCTCGTCGCCGGGCGCGACCTCCTCCGGAATGGATTCTCCGGTGATCGCTGAGGTGTCAAGGCTGGAGCGCCCAGACCGAATGATGCCGTCCGTGGCGATCCGCTCCCCGGGGCGCACGAGCATCAGCTCACCAGCCACGAGGCCCTTCGCTGCGATTTCGACCGCCGTGCCGTCGCGTAGCACCGTCGCGGTCTGCGGTACCAACTTCAACAGTGCCCGCAGTCCGCCCTGGGCCCGGTCCATCGCCTTGTCTTCCAGTGCCTCGACGATCGAGTATAGGAACGCTAGCGCCGCGGCCTCTCCGACGAAGCCGAGGATCACCGCGCCAACCGCGCTGATCGTCATCAGCAGGCCAATGCCGAGCTTGCGCTTCGTGACAAGGTTCCGGATCGCTCCAGGCGCGAACGTGTATGCGCCCAACAGCAGGCCGACCCAGAACAGTACTGTCGCGGGTGTCTCCAGCCCGGACCAGTCCAACGCCAGACCTATGCAGAGGGCTACGCCGGAGAAGATCGGCAGTAGCAACTCGGGGTCCTTCCACCATGGCCGATCGAGCTCTTCGATCTCCGTGGCGGGTTCGTGTTCGCACCCACACGCCGAGCTCATGCGTCCGCTCCCTTCTCGCCGCAGCCGGGCACCGAACACTCAGGGTCGATGCAGGGGGCGCTTTCGTCGACAGCCAACTTCGCGTTCACCAGCGCGTCGAGCGCTGCCGCGAGGTGCGGATCGGCGATTTCGTAGCGGGTCTTGCGGCCTTCTGGCTCGGCGACGACGATGCCGCAGTCGCGCAGGCAGGTCAGGTGGTTCGAGACGTTCGAGCGGGTCAGATTCAAGCTGTCCGAGAGCACGGCCGGGTAGCTCGGGCCGTCGAGTAGGGTCATCAGGATTCTGGAACGCGTCGGATCCGCCATGGCCCGGCCGAGCCGGTTCATGACGTCGAGGCGTGAAGAAATGGTCAGCATGTGCTGAACTATACATCATTCACTGAACTGTTCAACACGCACTGAACTGACATTGGAGCGAAGAGCTTGCGACCTGCGGGAATTAGTCGATGAGATAGCCGGTAACTGGGCCTTCGCGGTTCGGCAGCCAACCCAACGCGGGGGCGACGTGTGTGGCGAAGCTGTCCAAGATCTTCACGTTGACGTCCACGCCCATCCCGGTGGGGATGGTGTTAACGAGAAAGTAACTGTGCAACGAGATACCGTGGAATTCCGATTTAACGTGTAGCTCTGGCTTGGTACCTGCTTGACTTAACCGCATCTTGGGACAGCAGTCTTCGCTAACAAATGCTCCGGCGAGGAAGTGATCTACGTTGGTCGCGTGTTACTGCGTCCTGGCGTGACCGCGTCGGGCGACCTGCTCGGACATCACCAGGCCGAAGATGACGAGGACGACCAGATATAGCGGCAATACCCATAAACCGGAGCTGGCCGAGATCGCCCCGAACAGTGGGGGAGCAAGCGTCGTCCCGACGTATGCCGCGGCCATCTGAATGCCGATGATCGCCTGTGAGTTGTGCGCGCCGAAAGTGGTTGGGGTGGAGTGGATGATCGCAGGGTAGATTGGTGCGGACCCGAGCCCTGCAATTACCAGACCTGCCAGGGTGAGCCATGAGGGCATACCGGGTAGCCCGACGAGGACGACGCTAACCCCCACTGTGATGAACCCGCCACGCACGAGCATCCGGTCGCCGATGCGTTCGGCCACGAGTCCGGTCAAGAATCGGCCGGCGGTGATTCCCAGGACAAAGAGCGATGCGAAAGCTGCGGCGGTCGCGCCATCCGTCCCTCGCACTGAGACTAAGTACGATGCCGCCCACAGCATCGAGGTGCTCTCCACAGCACAGTAGGAGAAGAAGGCCTCAGTACCGCAGGCACTCCTGGGATCGCCAAAACTGCGCGTATCGGCGCGTGGTCGGACGGCAGTGTGGAGTGACTGTCATTGGTCCTTCGCTTCCTGCCCCACAACGGAAGACTGACGATGAGGATCGCTGTCAGTATCACCTGCAGAGTTCCGACCGTGCGATAAGCCGACGGCCACCCGTGTCCGCTACTTAGCGCCCGACTCATGATAAACGGGCTGATCGATGCTCCGAGTCCCCAAAAGCCGTGCAACCAGTTCATGTGCCGAGCGGTGTAATGCACGGCTGCATAGTTGTTGAGTGCAGCGTCGACTGCCCCAGCTCTCAGTCCATACGGCATCGCCCACAGACACAGCATCCAAAACTGAGTTGAGAATGAAAAACCGAACAGTGCTGCGGCTGTGAGTGCGACGCTTGTCGCAGTCACTCGTCCTGGGCCGAAGCGCTGTGTGAGTCGGTCGGACATCAGGCTCGAGATGATGGTTCCGGTGGCGATAATGAAGGTAATGAACCCGGCAAACGATACCGATACGCCGAGACTGTCATGCATGGCCGGCCACCCTGCGCCGACCAGGGAGTCGGGTAGACCCAGGCTGATGAACGCCAAATAGATGATCGCCAGTAGGAGCAGATGCATGGTGGAGGGGAACCTTTCGTCAGACCGCGATGAGGTTTGGGCACCGAGAGCGGTTCGTGGATCCTATGCTGGCAGCGTCGTCAAATGATCTCGCATGGTCCATTGAGTCGTTACTCAAGCTGAGCGGCTAGGTCGTCAAGAAATGCCTTTACCTGGGCCAGCTCCTGTGGTGGGGCAGGATACAGCGCTAGCATCCGCGTGGGTATAGCCGCGGCCTGGTGACGCAATGCGCGTCCGTCCTCCGTAAGACCGATGATGCGTCGCCGCTCGTCGTCGTTGCTCCAGGCTCGGGTAATGAAACCGGCTTCTTCCAGGCGGCGCAGTAGGGGCGTCAGGGTGCCGCTGTCGAGGTGCAATCGCGCCCCGATGTCGGTGACGCCTACGGGGCCGTCAGCGTGCCACAGCACCAGCATGGCCAGATATTGGGGGTAGGTAAGGCCGATGCCCTCGAGTAGCGGTCGGTAGGCGCGCGTCACCGCCCTGCTCGCCCGGTAGAGGGAGAAACAGAATTGATGATCGAGGTCGAGCGTTTGATCGTGCACAACGGGGAGGATATTAGTTGCACGGCAAGATTGGGCACAACCTAGTTGCGCGCTAGGGTTCTTTATGAAGCTGCATGACAGAAGTGGCAGCGCGCATTCGTCTAGTGAGCAAGGAGAAACCATGATCGAGATCAAGCCGGTCTACACCACTGAGGCCATTGCCACCGGTGCGGGCCGCAATGGTCACGTCCAGAGCGCCGACGGCCTCGTGTCTGAGGATCTGGCTATTCCCGTCGCGATGGGTGGTAGCGGTAAGGGTACGAACCCGGAGCAGCTGTTTGCGGCTGGTTATGCCGCATGCTTCCACTCCGCCCTGCAAATGGTGGCTCGCCAAGCGAAGAAGAGCCTCGGCGACTCCTCGGTGGGAGCGCGGGTCTCGATCGGTCAGGCCGGGGAGGGGTTCGGCCTCGCCGTCGTGTTGGAGGTCGTTATCCCGGCTCTGCCGCACGATGAGGCTCAGGAGCTCGCTGACAAGGCCCACCAGGTGTGCCCCTACTCGAATGCCACCCGAGGCAACATCCGCGTTGACGTGACTGTCGTCGACGACTGACATCAGGTGCTCCCGGGCCGGTCCCCGGGAGCATCGGCTGCTCCGCCAGCATGCGCAACTATTGCGAAAAGCACCACCGCACGAAACTCAGAAAGGAACACCTGTCATGTCTCGAATCCTCATGGTTCTCACCTCCCACGACCAGCTGGGCAGTACCGGCCGCAAGACGGGTTTCTGGCTGGAGGAGTTCGCCGCCCCCTATTACGTGTTCCGTGACGCTGGACACGACATCACCCTGGCCTCGCCGAAGGGTGGGCAGCCACCGATCGACCCGACGAGTTCGCTGCCGCAAATGCAGACCGATGCCACCCGCCGTTTCGATGCCGACGAGCAGGCCAAATGCGCTTTGGCGAACACCGCCCCGTTGTCGGAGGTCGATGTCACCAAGTTTGACGCCGTCTTCTACCCGGGCGGTCACGGTCCGCTGTGGGACTTGGTGGACGATCCGGCGTCGCAGCAGATCATTCTGAACAGTGACGCTGCGGGGCGACCGCTGGGTCTGGTGTGTCACGCCCCCGGCGTGTTGTACGCCGTCAAGAAGCAGGACGGAACGCCGCTTGTCGCCGGTCGTTCGGTGACCGGTTTCACTGACGGTGAGGAGGAGTCCGCCGACCTGACCGACGTCGTTCCCTTTCTCGTGGAGGACTCCCTTAAGGCAGTGGGTGCCCGGTATAGCAAGGGCCCTGACGGTGATAGCTACGTCGTGACGGACAAGACGCTGGTCACTGGCCAAAACCCGGCTTCGTCCGCTGCTGCAGCCCAGCGGCTGCTTGATCTATTGGACCACTGATCCCGGTTCCGCGAGCAGAGACGCCTCCGCGGGACAGTGGCCTGCTCGATTCGGTTGTTTCACCGGCGTGCCCGGCGTTGTCAGCGCTGGGCACGTGCTTGGGGTGTTTGGATTGACCTCCATGGCCACGTGGGGCTGATCTCGATGAAGAGCGTCTTGTTGAGGGGTCGTAGTGATCTGGTAGAGGTGGCTACGGCGCGGCTTTGTGATCGCTTGCGGGCCGCTGAAGAGACTGCGGAATGAATATAGATCGGCCACGGCGTTATTAGATTCGCATGGATCAGAGCCGGAACCGTGGTGCGACGGAGTCCGGCTCGCAGTCTTCGGGCGGAAGTGTTTCCACAGCACACAATAAATTTTCAATATTGATTAAATATGGCGTCAGATGGCGGTTGGAGCCGGTTGACGTTCGTTGCAGATCGTCCCTATTCTCGCCCTCAGGCCAGAAACTTCGCCATCTGGCCATCGCAACAATGGTGTGGCGAAGGGTGTAGAGGTGAGTATGGCTGAGCAAGTCGCTGAACCGATGTCTACAGAATTTTCGATAGATAAAGATGTCAATGTTGGGAAGCTATCACTTCCCGCAATGCTTTCCCTTGTCGTCGGCTCTATGATTGGTGGAGGTATCTTTTCACTTCCACAGAATATTGCTTCCGCTGCAAGTCCTGGCCCCATGGTGATCGGTTGGACGATCACCGGAATCGGTATGATCTGCTTGGCAATGGTCTACCAGAAACTGGCTGTTCGTCGTCCTGATCTGGATAACGGTATCTATGCCTATGCCAAGGCTGGTTTTGGTGATTTTGTTGGGTTCAATTCGGCGTGGGGCTACTGGCTCTCTGCTCTCATTGGCAACGTCGGATACCTGGTGCTGCTTTTCTCAACCGTCGGCAAGTTCGTTCCTGCGTTCGCGGGTGGTAACACCGTTTGGGCGGTGCTTGCGGCGTCGGTTCTGCTGTGGTTGACCCATGCGCTTGTCCTGGCTGGGATTCGCACCGCTGCTTTTGTTAACACGATCGCCACGATTGCCAAAATTGTGCCGCTGGTGACATTTATTGCCATCTGTGCCGTGGCATTCGACGTCGGTGTGTTCACTGAGGACTTCTGGGGAGCCCACGCGGGCTTGGGCAGTGTCTTCGCCCAGACCAAGAGCATGATGCTCGTCACCGTGTGGGTGTTCATCGGGATCGAGGGTGCATCGATCTACTCGAAGCGTGCTCGCAAGCGTTCGGATGTCGGTAAGGCGACGATCGGTGGTTTCCTCTTCGTCCTGGTTCTCCTCATTGGAGTCAACCTCCTGAGCATGGGAATCATGCATAGGGCCAAGTTGGCTGGTCTGCCTGACGCGTCCATGGGCGACGTTCTGTCGTCGGTCGTCGGTCCGTGGGGCTCGGTGCTTGTCAGCGCCGGTGTCATCGTCTCCCTGCTTGGGGCTCTCCTGGCTTGGATTCTGCTATGCGGTGAGACGATGCAGGTGCCGGGCGAGGACGGCACCATGCCGAAGTTGTTCGGGCGAATCAACAAGCATGAGGCTCCCGCTCCCGCGCTGTGGATCACCAACATCGTCTCCCAGATCTGTCTCGTGATGACGGTGCTGTGGGACGGTGCCTACTTGGCGATGGCGACCTTGGCCGCTGCTCTCATCCTGGTGCCGTATCTGTTGTCGGCCGCATTCGCTCTGAAGATGGTGATCAAGGGTGAAACCTATGAGGATGGTCCGCGGTCGCAGCGAGTGCGTGACGCCGTGGTTGCAACCGTCGCAACGTTGTACGGTATCTGGCTCGTCGTTGCTGCAGGGGCGGATGCCCTCATGCTTGCCGCCCTGCTTTACCTGCCTGGTGCTGCAGTGTTCGTTTGGGCTAAGCGGGAGCAGAAGGCCAAACGAATTTTCAAACCCTACGAGATTGGCATCCTTGTTGTGCTGGCGTTGATCTCTGTGGCGGCCATTATCTTCATAGTTACTGGGAGGTTGTCATTGACGTGACCCCTTTCTCCGCTCTGGGTTTGAAACCGTATCCTCGGTCATAAATAAATACATAATCAATGATAACTAAGGGACAATCCTGCGGTGATTGCCATGGCAAGGGGGCTGATTGCCTCCAGGATGAAAGGTTGAGAAATGACTACTCCCATCGGCGCATGGTCGGAAGTTGGCAAGCTGCGTGAGGTGCTGGTCTGTGAACCACGTCTAGCGCATCGCCGACTCACTCCGAGTAATTGCAGGGAATTGCTCTTTGACGACGTCCTCTGGGTCGAGAAGGCGCAGGAGGATCACCGGGAGTTCGTGGCCAAGATGCGCGAGCGTGGAATTGTCGTCCATGAGATGCATCAACTGCTATCCGAGGTGCTTGACACTCCGGAGGGTCGTGCTTGGGTACTTGATCGGAAATTGTCCCCCAATGCGGTTGGATTGGGTGTTGACGAGGACGTTCGGGATTGGCTTGATGACATGCCCTCGGATACTTTGGCCGAGCATCTCATCGGTGGAGTGGCCTACGGGGAGGTGCCTGCCGACAGGCGCAAGCACGTCCTCGGAGCGCTTATCAAGGCACACAGTGAAAATGAATTCCTCATTCCACCGCTGCCTAATACCCAGTTCACCCGGGACACCACGGCATGGATCTTCGGTGGCGTCACCTTCAACCCGATGCGCTGGCCAGCTCGCCAGCACGAGACGGTCCTGGCCAGTGCCATCTACACCCGGCACCCCCTCTTCGCCGAACGTGACTTCAAAGTCTGGTATGGCTACGCCGAGGCCGATCATGGCATGTCCACCCTCGAGGGCGGCGACATCATGCCGGTTGGTAACGGCACGGTGCTTATCGGGATGGGGGAGCGATCCTCATGGCAAGCCATTACCCAGCTGGCTCGTTCCCTGTTCTCCCAGAATGCAGCGCGCAAGATCGTGGTCGCAGCCATGGCGCCAGACCGAGCTTCTATGCATCTCGACACGGTGTTCAGTTTCTGCGACGTCGACCTCGTGACCCTCTACAAGCCCGTGGTCGATACCATCACCTCTTTGGTGCTCGAGCCCAGCAGCGAGCCGGCAGGATTCTCGGTACGTGTCGACGATCGTCACTTCACTGACGTCGTTGCCAGCTCCTTGGGGCTTGACGGGTTGCGTACCGTCGAGACCGGTGGCGATCGTTGGCAGGCCCAACGTGAGCAGTGGGACGACGGCAACAACGTGGTGGCTCTCGAGCCTGGTGTCGTCGTTGGCTACGATCGCAACACTGCGACCAATGCTTTGCTCGCGAAGGCCGGGGTAGAGGTCGTGGAGATCAAGGCCGCTGAGTTGGGACGCGGTCGAGGAGGCGGTCACTGCATGACTTGCCCGATCACCCGTGATCCGGTGGATTACTGATAAATCCCCGAAACGAAAAACAGGTAACATGCGTTCGTCGCGCGGACATATCTAAGAAAGGAACGTCATATCATGGCTTTTAATTTGAAGAATCGCCACTTGCTATCGCTGGCTCATCACAGCACCGAGGAAATCCGTTTTCTGGTCAATCTGGCCGCAGACCTCAAGGAGGCCAAGTACTGCGGGACGGAGCAGCCGCTCCTTAAAGGAAAGAACATTGCCCTCATCTTCGAGAAGGCGTCGACTCGCACGCGTTGTGCCTTTGAGGTGGCAGCTCACGACCAGGGTGCCCATGTGACCTACTTGGGGCCCAGCGGATCCCATATTGGCCACAAGGAGTCCATGAAGGATACGGCCCGCGTCCTAGGGCGTATGTATGACGGCATCGAGTACCGAGGATTCCATCAGTCGACGGTGGATGAGCTTGCTGAGTACGCAGGCGTCCCAGTGTTCAATGGCCTGACCGATGAGTTCCACCCGACTCAGATGCTCGCTGACGCCCTCACCATGCGTGAGCACGCCGAGAAGCCCTTCCACCAGATCAAGTTCGCCTACGTTGGCGACGGACGTAACAACATGGGCCGTTCGCTTCTGCTGCTGGGTGCCAAGCTTGGCATGGATGTGCGTATCGGTGCTCCCGAGGGGCTGCAGCCTGAAGCGGAGCTGGTGGAGCGTTGCCGTGAGTGGGCTGAGCAGTCCGGTGGCAAGGTGCTAGTGACCGCGTCTGCGGAGGAGGCCGTGCGCGATGTCGACTTCATCCACACCGACGTGTGGGTGTCCATGGGCGAGCCTGTGGAGAGCTGGAGCGAGCGGGTCGGCACCTTGCTGCCGTTCCAGATCAATGATGCGTTGGTCAAGGCTGCTGGTAACCCGCGCGTCAAGGTGATGCACTGCCTGCCGGCATTCCACAACAGTGAGACGGCGGTTGGTGCCCAGGTCGCTGAAACCTACCCGGAGCTGGCTAATGGTATTGAGGTGACGGAATCCGTCTTCGAGTCGCCTGCCTGCATCGCGTTTGATCAAGCGGAAAACCGCATGCATACCATCAAGGCCGTCCTCGTGTCCTCTTTGGCCTGACGCGTGACCTTAGGGAGAACGAGACAATGAGAGTTTTGGTTGCACTTGGTGGAAACGCGCTGCTGCGGCGTGGGGAGACCATGACGGCGGAAAATCAGCGCGCCAATGTGCGTATTGCCGCAGGTCACATCAAGGAGGTTGCGGTCGATCATGAAGTCGTCGTGGCCCACGGTAATGGTCCTCAGGTAGGTTTGTTGGCGCTGCAGTCGACGGCCTACGAAGAGGTTGGGATCTATCCCCTTGACGTGTTGGGCGCAGAATCGCAGGCCATGATCGGTTACATGATCGAGCAGGAGCTTGGCAATGTGATGCCCAAGGATCAGCAGATCGTCACCATGGTCACGATGACGGTCGTCGACGCGGATGATCCTGCGTTTGACAATCCCACGAAACCGATCGGTCCGGTCTACGACGAAGAAACCGCCAAACGGTTGGCGGCTGAAAAGGGTTGGTCGATAGCCCCGGACGGGGAGTACTACCGGCGGGTGGTCGCCTCACCGCAGCCCAGGAACATCATCGAGCAGAAGGCGATCCGGCAGTTGGTGGATTCCGGTGTCATGGTGGTGTGCGCCGGAGGAGGCGGCGTCCCCTGCGTCTATGACGAGGACGGCACCCTGCACGGAGCTGAGGCAGTCATCGACAAGGACCTTGCCTCCGCCGAACTCGCCGTACGTGTCGATGCAGATCTGCTTGTCATCGCCACCGATGTGGCCGGTGTGTTCCGTAACTGGGGCGAACCCGGTCAGGAGCGCATCGAGCAGATGCACGCACAAGAGGCCCTTAACACGGAGTTTGCTGCCGGTTCGATGGGTCCGAAGGTTAAGGCTGCCTGCAACTTCGCGTTGGCAACCGGAAAACGTGCTGTGATTGGGTCGCTGGAGGATATCCAGGGCTTGGTCGCCGGCACCCACGGGACTGCCATCATCCCCTGACAGTGATGGATTAGGAACCCCGCTGGGATCTAGCGTGATCGTATACGATGTACACGATCACGCTAGAGACTCCCGGCGGGGTTTGCCGTGGGCTGAGACTCTGGGGTGCTCGTGACGATTGTGTTGTGAAAGAGGCGGTATTGTTGACCAACGATGATCACAGAGCGGTTCTCGTATCCAGAGCGGCTCGGCTAACCCGTATCAGTGCTTTGATCCGGTCAGAGCAGATATCCTCGCAAGCTGAATTGGCGCGGAGGCTGGCTGCCGAAGGAATAGTCGTGAGTCAGGGCACTCTTTCCAGAGATCTCAAGGATGCGGGAGCGGTGCGTGGCCGGGATCAATTGGGGAATTTCCAGTACAGCATTCCTGAGGGTGAGCATCCTTCCCATGTGACGACGGGGCTCCCAGCTCGGAACCACTTGGCTCGCATGTGTCATTCGTTGTGTACTGAGGTGAACAGCAACGATGGCGCGGTGGTTATTAAGACCCCGCCCGGCGCGGCTCAATATTTAGGCTCCGCGATCGACTCCTCGGGTATTGACGCAATCATTGGCACAATTGCGGGTGATGACACAGTTCTCATCATCTGTCGGCCTGGTGCTGGAGGCGATGACCTTGCTAAGTCGTTCCGCCAAATGGCCGAGACTGGCTTTCCCCCCGAGGGTTTGGTTGCCGTGGGCTCAGCGGCCTCCGCTATGGAGTCCAGTCTTTGTGGCACACAATATGATGAAATATGAAATCGATGCCGCAGCTTCGTTCCCAAAAATTCTTCCCCGTTAAGGAAATTCTTGGAATTGGATCGCTGCTCACAAATACGTGAGTAGGTCATTGAGGGCATTAATCGTGGGTATCCCCGAGTGAGGCTTCCTAGATAACAAGATCCCTTCAATCCCAGCCGCATGCGCGGCGTCGACGTCGATGGGGCGGTCACCCACGGCGACGACGTCGTGCGGATCTAGCCCGTGGCGTTCCATCAGTACATGGTTCATCTGGGGATCAGGTTTGCGGGCGAAACCGTCGGGTGCGCACACCAAATCGTCGACCTGTACCCCGAGGGCGCGCAAGAGGTCTTCTGCACTGGTGCGATCACGATGGGTCGCGACGAGGTTGAGCCCGCTGCCTTGACGTACCGCCGCCATAACGTCAGCTGCTCCCGCCATGAGCGGCGCAGGGTTGTGTATCCACTTCTTTTTGAGGGCGGAGTATGCCTTGTTGAGTTGTGTCGGTGGTACGTGGTGACGGGCAGCCAACTCGTCGATGGCATGGGCGATTGACTGCGATCTCAGCCGTGCCACCTCGGCCAGCTGCTCCTTACTGGGCTGGGCCCAGATGACCTCCGCGAGGGTTCGATCGACCTCCGGGTAAGTGTCGATCAGCGTTCCTCCCATGTCCCAGATGATGCTCCGCACGTGTGCGAGTCTTGCAGATGTGCGGCCGCGACGACGACCACCCTCACTAGTTGTCCGGCTCGGAGGGTAGCCTACGATGGGTGACTACACCTGACCACGAACCCGATCCCTGGGCGATGCAATTGGTGTTACTTCGTGACAAACGTCACCCGGCGCGTCAGGTGGATGCTTGTGAGGCGGCAGCGCGGGCCGTCGTCTTCCTTCTTGATGACCCTCGCACCCAGCCAGGAGGCCCATGGCATGACGCTGTGCGGCAGTGGTCTGACAAGCGCATCCGCAAAATCGTCCGCCGTGCCTCTGGCAAGAGGTGGGAGGACGTCCAGGTCTGCGACGGCATCACCGTCAGCCAAGATCCACCTTCGGACGCCGCTCCCGACACTGGCCCAGCTAGGGTGCGGGCCTTCGTCCCGGCTCCGGTGCATCCCCAGCCCAAGCAGATCGACAAACTCCAGGTTGCCGGCACCAATCTGCTCGCTGACGGCGACTCCATCACTACCGAACCCGTTGTGACGATAGAAATTAACCCTCGCATCGAGATGACCACCGGCAAGGCCTGCGCTCAGTGTGGCCACGCTGCCCAGCTTGCTCACGAAGCTATGAGCTCCGGTAATGACGATGACCGCCATGCCCTGGATGCCTGGCGTCACGACGAGTTTCGGGTTCGCGTCGTCACGCCTACGGTTGAGCATTGGGACGCTGATGTTGCTCGGGTGAGGGTTGTTGATGCCGGCTTCACGGAGTTTGATGGGCCCACTGCGACTACTAGGGCACGGTGGTGACCGGGGTCGCGTAGACTCGTGTCATGACTCAGCTCCTTCTCACCGCGGTCGGCGCGGACCGCGCCGGGCTTGTCTCCGACGTGTCAGAAATTGTTGCCCGCTACGACGGTAATTGGCTTGACAGCCGTATGGCGCGGCTCGCTGGTGCCTTCGCTGGGATTGTCCTCGTTGACGTCGAAGATGCCAAGGTTGATGTCCTCACAGCTGACCTAGGCGGTCTTGAGGCCAAGGGTCTGCGGGTCACTGTGACTAATACCACCGCGCGGCAGCATGAGAGCGAAGCTGTCTTGGTGGTTCACCTCGTCGGCCATGACCATCCGGGCATCATCCATAAAGTGACGGCCACTATGGCCCGCCTCGGGGTCACCATCGATGATCTGTCGACGGGGTTGCGTGAGGCTCCGATGGGAGATGGCATCCTGTTTGAGGCGCAGGTGCAGTGCCGGATTACGAACGCGACGACCCTCGACGATCTACGCTCGGAACTGGAATCCATTGCCACCGAGATCATGGTCGACATCGATCTGGTCGACCGTTCCTGATCCCGGGCATCGTCTAGGAGGTCTCATGACTCGTATCCCTGGCACAGATCTGGACATCAGGCCGTTGGTTTTGGGGGCCAATACCTTTGGCTGGACGGCCGACGAGCACGATTCCCATGCCATCCTGGACGCTTTCCTCGATGCCGGGGGCTCATTGGTCGACTCCGCTGACGGCTACTCCCACTGGGTCGACGGCAATACCGGGGGCGAGTCTGAGCGAATCATTGGCTCGTGGTTGGAGAAGGGCGGTCGACGTGACGACATCGTCATCGCCACGAAAGTCGCAACCCATCCAGAGTTCAAGGGCCTGGCACCTGAGAACATCGCTGCCGCAGTTGACGCCTCTCTGGCCCGACTCCATACCGACCACATTGATCTTTATTATGCCCACTTCGATGACGACACCCAGCAAATCGAGGATATGGCAGCGGCTTTCGACAAGCTTGTTAAGGCTGGCAAGGTGCGCTGGGTTGGCCTATCGAATTTCTCCGTGGCCCGCGAGCAGAAGTGGCTTGAGGTGGCCGAGCATGAGGGGCTGACCAAGCCAGTGGCATTGCAACCCCAGTACAGCCTGTTGCATCGCGCAGACGTTGAGGATCCGCAGGGCTACGGTCAGCTAGCCGGCGAGTACAGTCTGGCCCTCTTCCCGTACTTTTCGTTGGCGTCGGGGTTCCTCACCGGCAAGTACGCTACCCGGGGCGACCTGCATGGTGTTGCCCGGGAATCCATGGTGGCGGCCTATCTGTCTGACGCCGAGCACGAGAAGGCGGCTTTCGCTGTTCTCGATCAATTGCGTCAGATTGCCGGAGACCACGGCGTCGAGGTGACCTCGGTCTCGCTGGCGTGGTTACTGGCTAAAGGGGTTACCGCACCCATCGCTTCGGCGCGCACTGTTGATCAGCTTGGTTCATTGCTGGCGGCAACCGAACTCACGTTGACCCATGATGAGGTGAGCGCGCTTGACGCAGCCTCGGACCTGTTCACTCGGGACTGAATGATCCCCTAGAGCCTCGTGGTTAGCGCCTACACCTGCATAAGGTGTGATTATGGCCACTACTGCTTTTAAGGGACAAACCGTCAACACTGTCGCTGATCTTCCTGAGGTTGGGTCTGCGCTGCCGTCATTTACCCTTGTCAAGACTGATCTTTCGGAGCTGACGAGCGACGAACTCAAGGGCAAGAAGTTCGTCCTCAACATCTTCCCAAGCATCGACACCGGTGTCTGTGCCAAGAGTGTTCGTACCTTCAACGAGAAGGCTGCCGGACTCGATGACACGACCGTGCTGTGTGTTTCCCGTGACCTTCCGTTTGCTCAGGCTCACTTCTGTGGTGCAGAGGGTATTGAAAACGTCGTCGTCGCCTCCGCCTTCCGTTCTCATTTCGGTAAGGACCTTGGCGTCACCCTCGCTGACGGTCCGATGCAGCACTTGCTGGCGCGCGCCGTCATCGTTGTGGACGCCGAGGGCAAGGTAACCTACACCCAGCTCGTTGATGAGATCACCACTGAGCCGGACTACGACGCTGCCCTCGAGGCCACATCCAAAGCCTGATTCCCGGTGGTATTGAGGGGGCGCGTTTCGGCATGGTGCCGGAGCGCCCCTGTACGTGTGCCGCATTTCAGCATACGGGGTATTGGATAGGGGGTTGGCCGAGGGCGGTACAGTAGCGGGCGCTTCGCTCAGCAGGGCGGGGCGCTCCTATCTGAGGACCACCATGGATGGCGAATTGAAGCGCGGGCTCTCCTCGCGCCATATGAACATGATCGCAATCGGCGGGGCTATCGGTACTGGCCTGTTCGTGGCATCTGGTGCCACCATCTCCCAGGCTGGGCCAGGCGGAGCCCTGGTCGCCTACCTCGCTATGGGCCTCATGGTCTTCCTGCTGATGCAGTCTCTCGGTGAGATGAGCTCCTATCTCCCGGTGCCAGGCGCATTCGAAACCTACGCCACGAGATTCGTCTCGCCTTCCTTCGGCTTCGCATTGGGATGGAATTACTGGTTCAACTGGGCCATCACAGTCGCCGCTGAATTGGCTGCTGCTTCCATCGTCATGGCCTACTGGTGGCCTGGAGTACCGGCCTGGATGTGGTCGGTCGGTTTCCTAGCGCTCCTCTTCCTCTTGAACGTCTTATCTGCCCGCGCATATGGTGAGAGTGAGTTCTGGTTCGCCATTATCAAGGTGACTGCGGTCATTGTCTTCCTGGTGCTTGGCATTCTTATGATAGCCGGGATTATGGGGACATCGCCTGGGTTATCTCATTGGCATCGAGGTGACGCGCCCTTCGTTCATGGGTTCGGCGGTATTATGACCGTCTTTCTTATCGCTGGATTCTCCTTCCAGGGCACCGAACTCATCGGCATTGCTGCTGGAGAATCGAAAGATCCCGGAAAGACGGTTCCCAAGGCCACTCGTCAGATCTTCTGGCGGATCATGATCTTCTACATCGGTGCCATCGCCGTCATCGGTTTGTTGCTGCCCTATACGGACCCGCACCTGCTCGCTGGTGAGGTCACCGATGTTGCTGTCAGCCCGTTTACGCTGGTCTTGAAGCGGGCCGGGGTTGCTGGTGCGGCGGCTGTTATGAACGCGGTCATCCTCACCTCGGTGCTTTCGGCTGGTAATTCTGGCCTCTATGCGTCTACCCGAATGCTTTATGCGTTGGCGGGTGAGGGCAAAGCCCCCCGCATTTTCGGTCGCACTAATCGACGGGGTGTTCCGGTGCCGGCCCTTATCGTCACCACCCTGGTCGGTGCGGCCTGTTTTGCTACCTCTCTGGTGGGGTCAGGTCAGGCATATACTTGGCTGGTCAATATCTCCGGTCTGTGTGGATTCATTGCATGGATCGGTATTGCGATATGCCACATTCAGTTCCGACGCGCCTTTCTGGCCCAGGGACACGACCTATCCGAGTTGCCGTACCGGGCGCGCTGGTATCCGGCTGGACCGATTGTTGCTGGGGCGCTGTGCGTCATCGTCACCCTCGGCCAGGGACGTCACGCAGTTCTCAGCGGTGATGTCACCGGCATGATCGTCGCCTATATCAGCATTCCGGTATTCCTGATGCTGTGGCTCGGTCACAAGATCGTCACCAAAGCGCCTCGTGCCGATCTTTCGACGGCCGATCTTCAGCACGACTGACATGATGGACAGTGGTAATTGATCGGCTGTGACAACGGGGAGGCATCATGGCTCAGCGGCCCGAATGGGTTGATCACCTTATTGGGTGGCATGTCTATCCTTTGGGATTCGTCGGGGCCCCGATGCACCTGGAATCTCAGGAGGTGAGTCATCGCCTCGGTCATCTGGAGGTCTGGCTCGACCACGCTGTGGCATTGGGTTGTTCCGGTCTGGTCTTGGGGCCGGTTTTCTCCTCGGCTAGCCACGGCTACGACACTTTGAACTACTTCACGATCGACCCTCGGCTCGGTGACGACGCTGACTTCGATCACCTGCTTCAGGCAGCCCATGATCGTGGCTTGTCAGTGCTGGTTGACGGGGTATTCAACCATGTCTCGAGCCGCAACCACATCGCGCAGGATGCGCAAAATGCTGGGCCAGATTCAGAGGCCGGCCGGATGGTTCGCTGGCGCGACGGGCAGCTCGACGTCTTCGAAGGTCATGGCGGCCTGATCACCCTTAATCACGATAACCCCGCAGTGCGGGAACTCATCACCCAGGTCATGAACTATTGGTGTGATCGCGGTGTTGACGGTTGGCGACTGGACGCTGCTTACTGCGTCAACCCTGAGTTCTGGGCTGCGGTGCTGCCCGCGGTACGCGAGAAGCACCCCAACGTGTGGATTTTCGGTGAAGTCATTCACGGCGATTACGCGGGTATTGTCCGGACCTCGGGGATGGATTCGGTCACCCAGTACGAGCTATGGAAGGCGATATGGTCGTCCATCGAGTTCCATAACTTTTTCGAGCTTGATCACGCTCTAGGCCGTCATAATGAGTTCAGCGACGCTTTCACCCCGATGACTTTCGTCGGCAACCACGACGTCACCCGCATTGCCTCGAAGGTGGGGCAGGACGGCGCCATCCTCGCGACCGCGATACTGGCCACCATTGGCGGTATCCCGCTCATCTATTACGGGGACGAGCTGGCTTATCGCGGAGTCAAAGAGGAGAGGATCGGTGGCGACGACGACATTCGCCCGGTCTTCCCGGCTAGGCCGGCGGATCTGTCGAACCTCGGCGCAGACACCCTGCGCGCTCACCAAGACCTACTCGGTCTACGGCGCCGTCACCCGTGGCTGGTGGACGCTCGCACCCAGGCCTTGGAACTCACGAACGAACGCTACGTCTACCGCAGCGGAGTGCCGGCGATAGAGCCTCTCGTCGTGGAACTCGATGTGCGTGACGGCTGCTCGGCTCTCATTCGGCAAGCCGGTCAGGTTGTCTGGTCTAGCCGGGGGTGACCCTTATGGTCGGCGTCGCCCAAGTCAGTCGCCGCCAAAGAGATCCCGGGTGTAGACCTTCTCGGCGACGTCGGCCAGTTCCGGGGCCATCCGGTTGGCGAGGATGAGGTCACACTCGGCCTTGAAGGACGCCAGGTCACGGGTGACGCGGGAGCGGAAGAACTCCTCACCGTCGAAGGTGGGTTCGTAGACGACGACCTCGATCCCCTTGGCCTTGATCCGCTTCATGACGCCCTGGATCGACGAGGAGCGGTAGTTGTCCGACCCGGCCTTCATGACCAGCCGGTAGACCCCCACCCGCCGCGGGTTGCGGGCCACCACGTCGGCGGCGATGAAGTCCTTGCGCACCGTGTTGGAGTCGACGATGGCTTGAATGAGGGTCTGGGGGACATCCTGGTAGTTGGCCAGTAGCTGACGGGTGTCCTTGGGCAGACAGTAACCGCCGTAACCGAAGGACGGGTTGTTGTAGTGGTTGCCGATGCGCGGATCCAGGCACACCCCGTCAATGACCTGACGGGTGGACAGCCCACGCTGGGAAGCGTAGGTGTCGAGCTCGTTGAAGAAGGAGACCCGCATCGCCAGGTAGGTGTTGGCGAACAGCTTGGTGGCCTCTGCCTCGGTGGAGCCGACGTGGAGCACCGGCACGTCCTCGTCGGCGGCGCCTTCAACCATGAGGGCGGCGAAACGTCGGGCCCGCTCGTCCTGGCTGCCCACCACGACCCGGGAGGGGTGGAGGTTGTCGTGGAGGGCCCGGCCCTCGCGCAGGAACTCGGGGCTGAAGACGATGTCGAGGCCGGGGTGGGCCCGGCGGGCCGCCTCGGTGTGGCCCACCGGCACCGTCGACTTGATGACGACCATGGCGTCGGGGGCGAGTCGTTCGACCTGGTCGATGACGGCGTCCACGCTGGAGGTGTCGAAGTAGTTGCGGTCTGGGTCGTAGTTGGTCGGGGTGGCCACGATGACGTACTCGGCAGCCTCGAACGCCCGGTCGGGGGAGGTGGTGGCGGTGAGGTCGAGCGGGACCCGCGCCAGGAAGTCCTCGATGTCGGGGTCGACGACCGTGGAGTGACGTGAGCACACCTGCTCGACCTTCCGCGGGTCGGTGTCGAGCCCGACGACCTCGTTGTGCTGGGCCAGCAGGACGGCGTTGGCCATTCCGACGTAACCCAGACCTGCCACGGCGATCTTCATCGCTGCCTCCTCACGTCAGTGGACACTGGAAGTCTAGATGCCGCGAGGAGCGGGTCGGGCGGTCAGGGGCCGACGAGCATCCCGTGGACGAGGGAGTCGACGTAGTCGCGCAACACGGCGCGCTGGTCGCGGGTGCACCGGTGGCCCAGGCTCATCCCGAGCAGCTCCATGCACATCGAGGACCAGACGAGCCTGCCTGCCTCGCGCGGTGTGAGACCTTGCCGCAGCTGCCGGTGGGGATCGGCGACGAGGATCTCACCGATGCGGGTCTCCAGGGCGGCCAGGACGTCGAGGGCCTCCGAGCGGTGCGGCCCGGGAGGGCCGAACAGCGACTCGCGGGTGTAGGCGGCGAAGTTCTCCGGCCGTCGGGTGGCCACCTCGACGATGGGTTCCAGCAGGGCGCAGATGTGGTCGACCGCGGCGTCGGAGTCGGTCAGCCCGGCGACACTGTCGGCGATGCGGCCGATGAGCACTTCCTCGGTGAAGTCGTTGGCGACCCACATGAGCAGTTCGGCCTTGCTGGTGGCGTAGTTGAACAGGGTGCCGGTGGCTACGTCGGCGGTCTCGGCCACCTCCTGGGTGGTGACCTCGTCGAAGGGTTTGGTGGCGAACAGGGATCGTGCTGCGGCCAGGATGCGTCGTTGCTTCTCGGCCTTGTTCCGCTCGCGCCTGGACATCGGCCCGTCGACAGTGGTGGTCACTCGCTCCATTGTGGCGGCAACGGACGACGTGGTCACGTCGATCGTCTGTGGGCGTAACACCGTTCAAGTGTGGACGTCTGTGCACAGTCATTGACACGCACTCGCTTTTGAGTACACTCAAAAATGAGTGAGATCCACTCGAGATGTCTGCGATCCACTCGAGATGTCATCGGGCGGTGCAGCCCGGTGGCGCGCGGGTGGCAGCGGGCGAGATCACTGACGAAGGAGTCATGACATGTCCACCTACTACGACCGGTTCCGTCCCGTGGCACCCGACGACATCGCCGACCGCAGGCTCTACACCGTCGGCGGCGGCCTGGCAGCGTTGGCAGCCGCCTTCGTCGCGATCCGCGACGCAGGGATGCCCGGGTCCAACATCACGATCCTCGAGATGAACGACGTCCCCGGTGGCGGCATCGACGGAGCCGGCACCGCCGAGACCGGATACATCCTGCGCGGCGGGCGCGAGATGGAGCCCGACTACAACTGCTTCTGGGACCTCTTCCAGGACGTCCCGGCCTTCGAGATGGGGGAGGACTACTCCGTCCTCGACGAGTTCCACCACATCGACGACGTCGACCCCAACTACTCCAACTGTCGACTCATCCACCACCAGGGCCAGCCCAAGGACAACTCATCCTTCGGGCTGACGAAGTCCATGCAGCGCCAGCTCGTCAAGGTCTTCCTCGCCCGCGAGGAGGACCTCCAGGGCATCGCCATCGACCAGTTCTTCGAGCCGGACTTCCTCAAGACGAACTTCTGGTACTTCTGGCGCACGATGTTCGCCTTCCATGACTGGGAGTCGCTCATCGAGATGAAGCGCTACATGCACCGGTTCATGCACTGCTTCTGGGGCTTCAAGGACATGTCGGTGGTGAAGTTCTGCAAGTACAACCAGTACGACGCCTTCATCAAGCCGCTGCGCGACGTCCTGGCCTCGAAGGGGGTCACCTTCCGTTACAGGGTCAACGTCACCGACCTCGACATGGACATCGCCCCGGACCGCAAGGTCGTGCGCGCCATCGTGGGCCAGGAGCAGGGCGAACCGGTGAGGATCGAGGTCGACCCGACCGATCTCGTGCTGGTCACCAACGGTTCGCTCACCGAGTGCACCGGCTACGGGACGATGGACACCCCGGCCCCGTTGGTCACCGAGGAGCAGGGCGGATGCTGGAACCTGTGGCGCAACCTCGCCGCCAAGGACCCGAGCTTCGGACACCCCGACGTGTTCACCCCCGGGCCCGACAAGACGGCCTGGGAGTCCTTCACCATCACCTGCCACCGCTCGGCCCTCACCGACAAGATCGCCGAGCTGTCGGGGCGTGACCCCTTCGCCCGCACCACCGCGACCGGCGGGATCATCACCGTCACCGACTCGAACTGGCTGCTGAGCTTCACCGTCAACCGCCAGCCGCAGTTCCCCGACCAGCCCGACGACGTCATCGTGGTGTGGGGCTACGGACTGCTCATGGACACCGTGGGCAACCACGTCCACAAGACGATGCCCGAGTGCACCGGGGCCGAGATCCTCGAGGAGTTGTGCCACCACCTCGGCCTGCTCGACCACTGGGACGAGATCCGGGAGGCCAGCATCAACATCCCGACGATGTTGCCCTACATCACCTCGTTCTTCCAGGTCCGTCGCCTCGGTGACCGGCCCCAGGTCGTCCCCGAGGGGTCGGTCAACCTCGGCTTCATGGGCGAGTTCGTCGAGACGCCGACCGACTGCTCCTTCACCCTCGACTCGGCCATCCGTACCGGCGAGGAAGGGGTCTACCAGCTCCTCGGGCTCAACAAGCACGCCCCCGACATGGTCGAGAAGCAGTACGACATCCGTTACATGGTCCGGGCCCTGAGGTCCCTCAACGACGGGGTCATGCCCGGCGACGAGATCCTCGGACGCCTCGCCCGGGGCACCTACTACGAGGACCTCTTCAGCCCTGCCGCCAAGGCGGCCTCCCTGGGGATCACCGAGCGCGGCGTCCGTCGCGGACGCTCCTGAGGCACCCCACCTGCCACGACACCACGAACCGACAACACCGAGGAGGAAAGACCATGTGGTACCTCAACGAGGAGCGCACCCTCGTCCAGCAAGCGGCCCGCGAGTTCGTCGACAAGGAGGTGCGACCGGTCGCCCTCGAGATCGACCGTGAGGACAGGTTCCCACTGGAACTGTTCAAGCGGGCCGGTGAACTGGGCTTCCTGGGGATCACCACCCCCGAGGAGTACGGCGGCATGGGCAGCGACTACACCACCGTCGCCCTCGTCATGGAGGAGATCGCCAAGGCCAGCCCCGTGCTGTGCGTGGCCATGGGTGCCCACAGCCAGCTCGCCGGCGGGATGCTCAAGATGCTGGGCAGCCCGGAACAGAAGGAGCGCTACCTGCGTCCTGCCGCCAGTGGCGAGATCATCATGGCCTGCGGGTCGACCGAGGCCGTCGGGGGAGCCGACCACGAGGAGCACACCACCAGGGCCGTCCTCGACGGCGACGAGTGGGTCATCAACGGCGGCAAGGTGCTCATCTCCAACATCGGCGTCGCCGACGTCTATCTCGTCTTGGCCATCACCGCCGACCACGTCGACCCGGTGACCAAGGCCGGCTTCAGCGCCTTCATCGTCCCCAAGGACACTCCCGGACTCATCATCGGCGAACCCGAGCACAAGCTCGGATGGCACGGCTCGGCCACCGGGTCCATCGAGTTCCGAGACATGCGGCTACCCCGCGAGGCCATTCTCGGCCCGGAGGGTGGGTGCATGCAGGCGATGTTCGTCTCCTGCACCGACGAGTTCCTCACCTGCGGGCCGGTCGGCCTGGGCATCGCCGAGGGGGCCTACGACATGGCCTTCGACTACTCGATGCACCGGATCCAGCACGGCATGCCCATGTACGACCGCTTCCAGGTCACCCGACACAAGCTCGCGCGGATGTGGATGGACATCGAGCAGCTGCGGGGCCTCGTCTACTCCGTCCACGCCATGCGTGACACCGGTGACCTCCAACTGCCCCAGGGTCGCATGCTCAAGATCCTCGGCGCCGAGGTCTCCGAGCGGGTGGCCCGTGAGGCGATCCAGCTCTACGGCGGGCTGGGGGTCATCCGCGACGTCGGCGTCGAGCGCTACTGGCGCGACGCCAAGGTGCTGGCCATCGGCGGGGCCTCGGTGGAGGCCATGACCGAGGAGATCACCCAACTGCTGCGCCCGCGCAACTGAACCGACACGGGCCGTCGCGCCGGGTCCGGGCCCGGCGCCACGACCCACCCACCACACGAGGAAAGGAATGACGATCATGACCAGCTACGACGATAAGGGTGTCGTCATCACCGGGGCGGCCAACGGGATCGGACGCGAACTGGCCGAACGCCTCGGCCGGGCCGGGGCGCGACTGGCCCTGGCCGACATCGACGAGGAGCGGCTGCGGCCCCTGGCCGAGAAACTCAGGGGCGAGGGGGTCGACGTCGTCGACACCGTCCTGGACGTCGCGCAACCCGACGGCCTGGCGGCCCTGGCCCAACGCCTGGGCGAGGAATGGGACCGGGTCGACTACGTGTTCGCCAACGCCGGGGTCATCTCGGTCGGCTGCATCTGGCAGGAGCCCGTCAGCGACTGGCAGTGGCTGCTGGGAACCAACACGATGGGGGCGGTGCACACCATGAGGGCCTTCATTCCCCTCATGGTCGACCAGGGGCCTGATGCCGAGGGCGCCAGCTCCCACTTCGTCACCACGGCCTCCATCGCCAGCCTGCTCACCGTCGAGAACTCACCGGCCTACGTCGCCTCGAAGTTCGCCGCGCTCTCGGCGACCGAGGTCCTCGAGCTCCAGCTCCAGGACGCCGGGGCCCCGGTCATGGCCCACGCGGTGTGCCCGGCCATCGTGCGCACCGACCTGCTCGACTGCGCCCGGCACCGCCACCCCGGCAGCTTCGACCCCGCCGACCCGTACTACGCCAGCCCCGACTTCCGACGCCGCGCCCAGGGAGCGGCTCAGGAGATGGCCACCGTCGGCATGCCGGTCGAGCAGGCCGTCACGACGATCCTCGACGAGGTCGAGAAGGGCACCTTCTACATCCTTACCCATCCCCAGTACAACCCGGCCGTCCTCGGTCGTGTCCAGGGCATCGTCAACGGCGCCCGGCCGACCAAGGTCGTCCGCTGACCCGAGGAGGCCAACCATGTACGACTACACCCGCGAGTACGACCACGTCCTCACCTACGAGGTCGACGGCCACGTCGCCACCATCACCCTGGACTGTCCCCAGAACTGGAACAGGATCAGTGAGCAGTACGTCGACGAACTCACCGCGGCCCTCGAGAAGGCCAGCTGGGACACCGAGGTGCGCGCGGTCATCCTCACCGGCGTCGGCCCGGTGACCTTCGGCGCCGGGGCGTTGAGTGTCATCAAGTCCAAACTGGCCCACGACCTCGTCTCCGCCCGTCAGGTCATGACCGAGATCGGGGCCATGGTCAAGCTGCTGTACTCGATGCCCAAGCCGGTCATCGGCGTGGCAGAGGGTGCCTGCATGGGAGGAGGGGCCAACCTCCTGCTCAGCACCGATGTCGTCATCGTCGGTGCGAAGGCCACCTTCCAGGAGGTCTTCGTCGACTTCGCCCTCAGCCCCGACACCGGCGGCCTGTGGGCCCTCCAGCGGCTCGTCGGGCCCATGCAGGCCAAGGTGCTCGCCATGACGGGTGAGGTCGTCGACGCCGCCCGGGCCGAGGAACTGGGGATGGTCTACCAGGTCACCGAGGAGGGAGGGGCCCTCGAGGCGGCCAGGGCCTTGGCCGAGGTCATCGCCTCCAAGTCGCCGGTGGGCGTCAACCACGTCAAGCAGCTGTCGAACCGGCTGCACGACCTCACCCTCGACACCTACTTCCAGGTCGAGGCCGACTACCTGTCCATGGGCGCCCTGTCCCAGGACTTCAAGGAAGTCGTCACGGCTGCAGCACAGAAACGTCAGCCGGTCTTCGTCGGGTACTGACCGACCCGCACCCGGGGCCCGGGCGCGGTGAGCACCCGCACCCGGGCCCGACCTCAGCAAAGGAGCAGATGATGACCATCGCAGTTGCCTACAAGTGGGCGGCCGATCCCCAGGAGGCCCAGGTCGGCGAGGACGGGACCGTCGACTGGAGTCGGGCCAAGCCCGGTGTCGCCGAGTACGACGCCGTCGCCGTCGAGGCCGCCCGTCTCCTCGCCGAACCCGCGGCCGAGGAGTGCGTCGCGGTGAGCGTCGGCCCGGCGGCCACCGGGTCCTCGCTGGCCCGCAAGGGGATCATGTCGCGCGGTGCCGACCGTGGTCTGGCCGTCGCCGACGACGCCGTGCGGTCGTGGCCGACGACCCAGCAGGCCGAGGCGCTCGCCGCGCTGGTGGGACGCAGCGGGGCCGACGTCGTGATCACCGGGGACACCTCGGTCGACGAGAACGCCCGGATGATGTCGGGCCTGGTGGCTGGGTTCCTGGGTTGGCCCTGCCTGCAGATGGTCAGTCGGATCACCCGCACCGACGACGGGTTGGAGCTCGTCCAGGCCGTCGCCGGGGGAACCCGCACCCTGCACGTCACCGGGCCGGTCGTCGTGGCCGTGACCTCGGACTGCGTGCCCACCCGGGTGCCCGGGATGAAGGAGATCCTGGCTGCCGGCCGCAAACCCTTCGACGTCGTGGCGGTCGAGGACCTGACGACCACACCGGTGTCCCTGCCCGTCACCGGGGCACGGCGGCCCGACGGTCCGCGACGTGCCCGTCGCACCCTCACCGGCCCCGACGCAGTGGCCGACCTCGTCGCCGCGCTCCACGCCGACCAGGTGTTGTGAGCCAGCACCGTCCACGAACACACAGGAGAACTGAGATGACTGCATGGATCCTCACCACGACACCGGATGTCTGCGCCCTGGTCAGTGCGGCCCGTGACATCGGTGGTCCCGTCAGAGCCGTCCTCGTGGGCCACTCGAAGGCGACGCTGGCAGGAGTGGACTCGCTGACCGTCATGACCCCGGACCGCCCCGACGCCCCCCTCGAGGCCGTCGCGGCAGCGGTCGCCGAGGGCCTGGACTGCTGTGACGGTGACGTCGTCCTCGTGCCCGACCGGGAGGCCGACCGTGTCCTGGCCGGGGCGCTGGCCGCCCGCCACCACGCGCCCGTCCTCACCGCCGTGCGACGGGTCGGGCCGCAGGAGGCCACCGTGGGCCGGTTCGGCGGCGTGGTCGAGCAGACCGTGTCGCTGGGGTCCACGACGACGGTGCTCGTCATGGACCCGGGCGGTGCCCTTACCGGCCCGCAGGTGGCGGCGGAGCAGGTCACCGTGGCGGCCGGCCCCGTCACGGTGGTCTCGCAGAGTGCGGCCGACCACGAGGTGCCCGACCTGTCGAAGGCCCGCCGGGTCGTCGCCGTGGGGCGTGGCCTGCGCCAGGAGTCCGACCTGGCGATCATCGGTGACCTGGCTCGCGCCCTGGGCGCCGAGGTGGCCTGCTCGCGACCGCTGGCCGAGGGGTTGGGATGGATGCCCAAGGAGACCTACGTCGGGGTCTCCGGGCTCCACCTGTCCCCGGAGCTCTACGTCGCCGTGGGCATCTCCGGTCAACTCCAGCACATGGTCGGCTGTCAGGGCGCCCGGTGCGTCGTCGCCGTCAACACCGACGAGAAGGCTCCCGTGATGGAGCAGGCCGACTACGCGGTCGTCGGGGATCTCTACGACGTCGTGCCGGCACTCACCGCCGAGTTGGGAGGCCGGTGATGACACAGGAGGAGGTCTTTGACGCCGTCGTCGTCGGCGCCGGGATCGCGGGGTCGGTGTGCGCGCTGCAACTGGCCCGCCAGGGTCACGAGGTCGTGCTGCTGGAGCGCGGCGCCGAGCCCGGGTCGAAGAACCTGTCCGGAGGGGTGTTCTACTGCCGGGTCATGGACGAGGTCTTTCCCGACTTCGCCCGGGTGGCCCCCGTCGACAGGCGCATCACCCGCAACGTCGTGAGCTTCTGCAACGACGGGTCGTGGGTCAACGTCGACTACTGGGACTCCCGGCTGGCCGATCCCGTCAGCGCCGTGACGGTGCGCCGGGCCGTCCTCGACGCCTGGCTGGTCGAGCGCTGCGAGGAGGAGGGGGTGATGGTCATGCCGGGCGTGCGCGTCGACGAGCTCGTGCGCGAGGGCGACCAGGTCGTCGGCGTGCGCGCCGGCGAGGAGGAACTGCGCGCGCGGGTCGTCATCGCCGCCGACGGGGTCAACTCCTTCCTCTCGCGCGACTCCGGGCTGCGGGAGCGGGAACCGCGCAACCACCTCGCGGTGGGGGTGAAGTCCGTCATCGGGCTCGCCCCCGCGACGATCGAGGAACGCTTCCACCTGCGCGACGGGGAGGGGGCCGCCTACGCCATGGTCGGCGACGTCACCCGTGGCCTGGGCGGTGGCGGCTTCCTCTACACCAACACGGAGTCGGTGTCGGTGGGCGTCGTCGTGCGACTCGACGCCCTGGAGGCCTCCGGTGAGTCCTCCTCGGGCCTGCACGACCACCTGCTGTCCCACCCCCTCGTCTCGTCGTTGGTCGAGGGAGGGAAGTTGTTGGAGTACGGGTGCCACCTCGTCGCCGAGGGGGGACAGGTCATGCAGCACGACCTCGTGCGGCCCGGTCTCATGGTCATCGGCGACGCCGCGGGGTTCACCCTCAACACCGGGCTGACGGTGCGCGGGATGGACCTGGCCGCCCAGTCGGCGATCAGTGCCGCTCGTGCGGCACATCGGGCCCTCCAGACAGGAGACCTGTCCGAGCAGGCGATGGCGGGCTACCTCGAGGACTACCGCTCGACATTCCTCGGTCGCGACATGGCGACCTACTCGGCGGCGCCGGGCTTCCTGGAGAACCACCGCCTCTACGACACCTACGGGCCGCTGCTGGCCGACATCCTCCACGAGGTCTACCACCTCGACACCACGCCGAGGCGCCACCTGGTGCCCACGGCCGTGGGGGTGCTGCGCCGCAGGGGCCCCCGTGCCACGACCCTGGCCCGTGACATCGCCTCGGCGGCGCGGGCACTGTGACCCCAGGAGGACACCATGACAGTTCCGACCACCGGCACGCAGCCCCACGACGACAGCAGCGCGTGGGGAACCGTGGCCCAACGGCTGGCCCTCAACCACGTCGACATCGACGAGGACAACAACCACATCGTCGTCAACCAGCGGATCGTGCGTCGCACCGGGTGCGCGTCCCTGCTTGTGCGGGCCTGTCCGGCCCACGTGTTCAGCCAGGAGGCCGACGGATCGGTGACCACGGAGTACGCCGCCTGCCTGGAGTGTGGCACCTGCACCGCGATCGCCCCCGCAGGGGCGGTTCACTGGCGCTATCCGCGGGGAGGGTTCGGCGTCTCCTACCGCGAGGGCTGAGCCGGGCGGCCCGTCACGGTCCCTAGACTGGACGGGCCGGACCAGCCATGCAGAGGAGCAGCCATGGACACCATCACCCTCACCGCCGACGACGGGGCCGAGGTCGACGTCCTGGTGTGGCGGCCCTCGGGCGAGCCACGTGGTCTGGTCCAGATCGCCCACGGCATGGCCGAGTACGCCGCCCGCTACGACGAGTTGGGTCGGCGGCTGGCCGAGGAGGGGTGGCTCGTGGTGGCCAACGACCACCGTGGTCACGGTCCGCGGGCCGCGGCTCTGCGGCAACTGGGACAGTTCCCCGACCGTGGCTACCACCAGCTGCTCGACGATCTGTCCGCCGTCGCTGACCACTTCATGGCTAGGTTGGAGGGGAAGCCGTGGTTCCTCGTCGGACACTCGATGGGGTCGTTCCTTGCTCGTGTCCTGGCCGTTCGTCGGGGACGCGAGATGACCGGCCTGGTCATCATCGGCACTGGCTCCTCCCTGGGGCCGTTGAGCACTGTCGCTACCGGGCTGGCCCAGGCCCAGGTGCTCATGGTGGGGGAAGACTCCCGCAGCCCACTGCTCAACACCCTGTCCTTCGGGTCCTTCAACCGGGCTTTCCTGCCGGCTCGCACCGACTACGACTGGTTGTCCCGAGACGCTCGCGTCGTGGACGCCTACAACGACGACCCGCTGTGCGGTTTCGTCTGCACCGCAGCCTTCTACCGCGAACTCGTCCGGCTCATCGAACTCGCCAACTCCACCGAGATCTTCCGAGCGACTCCACCGGCACTTCCCATTCTGCTGATGTCGGGCGCCAAGGACCCGGTGGGGGACTCCGGCAGGGGAGTGCGCCAGGTCGCGCGTCAGTTGCGCGACTCGGGCTCGCGTGAGGTGGACCTCGTTCTCTACCCCGGGGCGCGCCACGAGATCCTCAATGAGGTGAACCGTCGACATGTCCACGCCCACCTGCGCGACTGGATTGATGCCGTCGCCGCCCGACCCGGGACCTTGCAGGTTCGGAAAGCACGGTGAAAGGCCGCTCACGTTCGTTTCGCACAATCGTGCACATTCACCCCCAGTGCGCTATGCCGATTGTGCGCAGCCTAGTATCGTAAGTGCTGGTGCCGAGAAATCCCATCCGGGGCTTCAAGGCGGTAAGAGGGAATCCGGTGAAACTCCGGAACTGCCCCGCAGCGGTGAGTGGGAACGACATCACCATCGTCGCCCATCTGGTTCTCGGACCGGGTGGACGTCGATCAAGCACTGGGCTTCGGTCTGGGAAGCGGTGACGTAGGACTCGTCGGCAGACGAGGTGCCCACGAGTCCGAATACCTGCCAGAGCGTGTGGTGCACTACGCGTGTACCACAGCGTCCGAGGTCTCGAGGGCCGACCGAGGTCGTCCAACCATCCACAGCGGAGCAGGAGTCTAACGAATGACTGATCCTGACAACCTCGCATCCAAGTCCGTCGAGGACAGGATGCCTGAGGAGTTGAGCCTGGCCGGGGACTTCCCGAAGGTCACCCACGAGCAGTGGGAGGAGGCGGTCCTTAAGGTTCTGAACCGGGGTCGTCCCGAGGGCAAGGAACTCAACATCGAGCAGGGAATGAAGCGCCTCGAGCCGACTACGGTCGACGGCATCCAGATCGAGCCGATGTACCGGCGTCAGGATGCCCCCGAGAAACTCGGTGTTTCGGGTGTGCCGCCCTTCACTCGTGGCACGACGATCCGTGAAGGCAGCATGGACGCATGGGACGTTCGGGCCCTTCACGAGGATCCCGACGTCGCATTCACCAAGAAGGCCGTCATCGCTGACCTTGAGCGCGGCGTGACGTCCCTGTGGCTGCGAGTCGGAGCTGACGCTATCAAGCCCGAGGACATTGCCGGCGACCTCAAGGATGTGTTGCTCGACCTGGCTAAGGTTGAGGTTTCTAGCCGTGACGATCAAGAGGTCGCTGCTCAGGCTCTCCTGGACGTCTACGCCGAGTCCAAGATCGACGCTGACAAGTTGTCGTTCAACCTCGGCCTGGATCCGATCGGGTTTGCGGCCCTCAACGGTGGTACTCCGGACCTGTCTGGGATGGCCACGTGGGTTAAGAAGACTGAGAACTACAAGAATTCCCGCCCCTTCGTCGTTGACGCGACGATCTATCACAACGCCGGTGCTGGTGACGTGCATGAGCTCGCGTGGGCTATCGCAACCGGCGTCGAGTACGTCCGAGCTCTCATCGAGCAGGGACTGACGGCTGAGCAGGCCTTCGATTCCATCAACTTCCGCGTCTCGGCCACCCACGACCAGTTCCTCACTATTTCCCGGCTGCGCGCCCTGCGTACTCTGTGGAACCGCGTTGGCGAGGTGTTCGAAGTGCCGGCTGCTAAGCGCGGTGCCCGTCAAGAGGCGGTCACCAGCTGGCGTGAGCTCGCTCGCGACGATCCTTACGTCAACATCCTTCGCGGCACGATCTCAACCTTCGGCGCTGCTGTCGGTGGCGCCGAGGCGGTCACGACCTTGCCCTTCGACGCCGCTATTGGTCTGCCGAAGAGCGACTTCTCTCGTCGTATCGCCCGCAACACTGGCATCATTCTCGCCGAGGAGTCGAACATTGGCCGCGTTAATGACCCGGCGGGTGGCTCTTTCTACGTCGAGGCACTGACCAAGAAGCTGGAAGCGGCCGGGTGGGCTGAGTTCCAGGCTGTCGAGGCCGCTGGTGGCATGGTTGCCGCTCTCACCGGCGACCATGTTCGTACCGAGCTCGACAAACTCAACACCGAGCGCGCCAAGCGACTCGCTACTCGCAAGCAGCCGATTACGGCCGTAAGTGAGTTCCCGCTGCTCGACGCTAAGACTGTTGAAACCAAGCCCTGCCCCGACGTTGCCGAGCGCAAGGGTCTGGCATGGCACCGTGACTCTGAGGTCTTCGAAAGTCTCGTCGATCGTTCCGCCACCTGCTCCGAGCGGCCGAAGGTGTTCCTGGCCTGTCTGGGGACCCGCCGCGATTTCGGTCCCCGCGAGGGATTCTCCGCCCCGGTGTGGCACATCGCCGGTATGGAGACCCCGGAGTGCGAGGGAGGCACCACTGAGGAGGTCGTGAAGGCCTTCAAGGAGTCTGGTGCTGAGGTCGCCGACCTGTGCTCGAACGCTAAGACCTACGCGGCTCAGGGCCTCGAGGTCGCTAAGGCCCTCAAGGAGGCTGGCGCCAAGCTGGTCTACTTGTCAGGTGCCTTCAAGGAATTCGGTGATGACGCTGCCGAGGCCGAGAAGGTCGTCGACGGGCGCATCTACCTCGGGATGGACGTCGTGGACGTCCTGACCACTACTCTGGACACGTTGGGAGTTGCCAAGTGACCACCCTGCCTCGTTTCGATTCCATTAACCTCGGGGATTCTTCGGTTCCCGCAGATGCGCAGGAGCAGTTCGCCAGATTGGCTGCGGCCGCCGGTGAGCAGGAGCCCTGGACCACTCCGGAGCAAATTCCGGTTGGTCACCTCTACTCCGAGGACGTCTACGGTGACATGGACTGGCTAGACACCTACGCCGGTCTGCCACCATTCACACATGGCCCGTACGCCACCATGTATGCCTTCCGGCCGTGGACGATTCGCCAGTACGCCGGATTCTCCACCGCTAAAGAGTCCAACGCGTTCTACCGTCGTAACCTGGCCGCCGGTCAGAAGGGCCTGTCGGTCGCCTTCGACCTGCCGACCCATCGCGGCTACGACTCTGACAACCCGCGTGTTCCCGGCGATGTCGGTATGGCAGGCGTGGCCGTGGACTCCATCCTGGACATGCGTGAGCTCTTTGCGGGCATCCCGCTGGACCGCATGTCGGTGTCCATGACGATGAACGGCGCAGTGCTGCCGATTCTTGCCCTGTACGTTGTTACCGCTGAGGAGCAAGGCGCCAAGCCCGAGCAGCTCGCCGGAACGATCCAGAACGACATCCTCAAGGAGTTCATGGTTCGTAACACGTACATCTACCCGCCGCTGCCTTCGATGCGGATTATCTCCGACATCTTCGCGTACACCAGCGCGAACATGCCGAAGTGGAACTCCATCTCGATCTCCGGCTACCACATGCAAGAAGCTGGCGCTACCGCCGATATCGAGATGGCCTACACTCTGGCCGACGGCGTTGATTACATTCGCGCCGGTGAGTCGGTGGGCCTACAGGTCGACCAGTTTGCGCCGCGTCTTTCCTTCTTCTGGGCCATTGGCACCAACTTCTTCATGGAGGTCGCCAAGATGCGTGCGGCCCGCATGCTGTGGGCCAAGCTGGTGCACCAGTTCAACCCGAAGAATCCGAAGTCGATGAGCTTACGCACTCACTCGCAGACCTCTGGCTGGTCGTTGACAGCCCAGGACGTTTACAACAACGTGATTCGTACTTGTGTGGAGGCCATGGGAGCCACTCAGGGACACACTCAGTCCCTGCACACGAACTCCCTCGACGAGGCCATCGCTCTGCCGACCGACTTCTCCGCCCGTATTGCTCGAAACACCCAGCTGTTCATCCAGCAGGAGTCGGGCACCTGCCGCGTTATCGATCCTTGGAGCGGCTCGGCCTACGTCGAGAAGCTTACCCTCGAGCTGGCTCGCAAGGCCTGGGCTCACATCCAGGAGGTCGAGAAGGCCGGTGGTATGGCCAAGGCCATTGAGAAGGGCATCCCGAAGATGCGCATCGAGGAAGCTGCTGCTCGTACCCAGGCTCGTATCGACTCGGGTCGTCAGCCCCTCATCGGCGTCAACAAGTACCGTCTCGACGAGGAGGAGCCCCTCGAGGTCCTCAAGGTCGACAACACTCAGGTACTCAAGGAACAGAAGGCCAAACTCGAGCAGCTGCGCGCCAACCGCGACGAGGAGGCGTGCCAGGCCGCTCTGGAGAAGATCACCTGGGCAGCTGCCAACCCGGATCCGAGTGATCCTGACCGTAACCTGCTCAAGCTGTGCATTGACGCTGGCCGCGCAGATGCGTCTGTCGGTGAGATGTCTGACGCAATGGAGAAGGTCTTCGGGCGTTACACTGCCCAGATCCGTACCATTGAAGGCGTGTACAGCAAGGCAGCCGGCAATTCTGAGTCCACTAAGAAGGTCCACGAGCTCATCAAGCAGTTTGAGGAGAAGGAAGGCCGTCGTCCGCGTATCATGATCGCGAAGATGGGCCAGGATGGTCACGACCGTGGCCAGAAGGTCGTCGCGACCGCTTATGCTGACCTTGGTATGGACGTTGATGTCGGCCCGCTGTTCCAGACCCCGGAGGAGACTGCTCGACAGGCTGTTGAGGGTGACGTCCACGTTGTCGGTGTCTCCTCACTGGCCGCCGGGCACCTTACGCTAGTGCCGGCCCTGCGTAAGGAACTGGACAAGCTTGGTCGCTCCGACATCATGATTGTCGTCGGTGGCGTCATTCCGACCCAGGACTTCGACGAGCTGCGCAAGGATGGCGCGGCGGCCATCTATCCGCCTGGCACCGTTATCCCGGACGCTGCCGTTGAGTTGATGGAGAAGCTGCTCGCCGCGCACAACGACGACTGAGCCCGATAGGTTGCTAACCTGAACGAGGCCTTCGGAGCCTAGGTTTCGAAGGCCTCGTGAGCTCCCGATGTTGGGATACTACGGAAAACCACGGGGGATGGGGCTGCAACCGTAAACGTCGTCTTCGGGCGGTACGGTAGAAGTACCCACCTGATGAAAGAAATGGTGATCATGCCGATCGACGTCCCCGAACTGGTTGAGCAAGTTCTGGCCGGGAGCCGCCAGCACATTGCCAAGGCGCTGACTCTGGTGGAGTCGAGCAAGCCGGCTCATCGTGAGAATGCGCGCGAGATGTTGCGCCAGCTCGCTCCGCACACCGGTGATGCCATCCGAGTCGGCATCTCTGGCGTTCCGGGTGCGGGTAAATCCACCTTCATTAACGCCGTCGGCGGCAAGCTTATTGACGATTTTGACTACAAGGTTGCAGTCCTGGCCGTCGATCCTTCCTCGACGCGAACCGGTGGATCGATTCTTGGTGACCGCACCCGGATGGGCGATCTGGCTAACCGTGATAAGGCATTTGTACGACCCTCGCCCTCGGGCGGCCACCTTGGTGGCGTTGCCCGTGCCACTCGCGAGGCCATGATCGTCATGGAGGCGGCTGGCTACAACGTCGTCCTCGTTGAGACCGTGGGCGTTGGCCAGTCTGAAGTGGCCGTTGCCGGAATGGTCGATACCTTCCTTATGCTGTCGGTTGCTGGTACTGGTGACCAGCTTCAGGGCATTAAGAAAGGTATCCTGGAGCTTGCCGATGTCGTCGCGGTCAACAAGGCCGACGGCGACAATGCGGGTAATGCGCGAGTCTCCGCCCGAGACCTCTCGATTGCGATGAAGCTTGTCTCCTCTGACGCGGATAAGCGGCGCGTTCCAGTGCTCACCTGCTCCTCATACACCAAGGAGGGCCTCGACGACGTCTGGCAGGCGATTGTCGACCATCGTGCATATCTGGAGAAGGACGGTTCCCTGCGGGTTCGTCGTACCGAGCAGCAGCGGGAATGGCTGTGGAATATGGTTCGCAACGAGATCTTGGAGTCTCTTGATACCGATCCCAGTGTCCAACAGACGGCAGCGCGCATCGAGGCTGGGTTGGGCATTGAGGCTACGAGCGCTCTGGAAGGGGCTGAGGAGATCCTGCGTGCCTTCGCTCGCGCCGTCCCCAACCTCCCATGGGCCCAGGGAGAGTTGACCAGCGGGTCCTGAGCTTGGGGGAATGGCCACCAGAAGTGACTGGTCGGGGGTGGGTGCTTAGTGCTCCCGACGTCGTCATGCGGTGAACACATTCAGGGATGAGACTAACCCACTCGTGCGGCAGAAAGGTTTCTCGACCGACATGTGAGAAGTTTCCAGATAAGTCTAGATAACGGCTCGCTGTTACCGTAAATTTATTTCACTCTTAGCAAACTGAAAGGAATGAATATATGGCATCACGCCGTACGTTGACTCTGGTACTCTGTGCGGTCACTGGCGCATCACTTGCCGCGACCGCCGTCCCCAGCAACGCCGCTCCCACCTTCACTACCTCACCGCTACGCACTTCCGATTCCACGCAGTCCACCAGCGGGTTCGTCGTCCATCTCAAGGATCGTTCGGCTTCTGCTCTGGGCGTTTCGAAGGTGGCCGGTACCGCCTCCGTGATGCGGGCAGCCAGCACGTCTCTACGAGGGGCGGTGGATCGTGCTGCGAAGGAGCGAGGCGCCCACATTACTGAGTCATTGGCTCGTGCTAACAACTCCATGTCGCTTCAGGTTTCTCAAGGACTCAATGCCGCGGCGGCTAAGGCCTTTGCCTCTGAGATCGAGCGCAGCCCAGAGGTGGAGTCCGTTGAGCCCGTCTTGCACATGGCGATTAATGAGAACACCGGTGCCCGTCCTGCCGCAGTGTCGTCAACTCCAAACGACCAGTATTGGGACCATCAGTGGGGCTTGAACTCTGAGAAGGGGATCAACGCTCCGGGCGCATGGGGAACCAGCACAGGATCCGGAGTGACGGTGGCCGTCGTTGACTCCGGTATCACCAAGCATCCGGATCTGGATGGCAAGGTTCTGCCCGGTTACGACTTCGTTTCCGACCGTTACGTCGCCGGTGACGGGGATGGTCGCGATTCGAATCCCTCTGATGAGGGCGACTGGACTCGGGCGGGGACGTGTTCCCGACGTGACGTCCCGTCGTCGTGGCATGGCACTCACGTGGCGGGCATCGTTGGCGCCTCGACCAACAATGGTATGGGCGTTGCCGGGGCCGCTCCAGATACCAAGATTCTGCCGGTGCGAGCGCTAGGCCACTGCGGTGGAACCGACGTCGACATTGCCGACGGCATCACCTGGGCTTCCGGCGGCGAGGTTCCGGGTGTTCCCACTAACCAGAACCCTGCCAAGGTCATTAATCTGAGCCTCGGTGGTCGGTCCAACTACTGCCCGATCAGCTACCAGCGAGCCATTGACGCGGCCGTCTCTCGTGGATCCACCGTCGTCGTGGCAGCCGGTAACGAGACGATGGACGCTAGCAAGTCGACGCCTGCCAACTGCCGCAACGTCGTTGTCGTCGGAGCAACCGGTCAGAGTGGCGCCCAGTCGTACTTCTCGAATTACGGTTCGGCTGTTGACTTGTCGGCTCCCGGCGGTGACGACCACGCTGGTGACCTCATCCTGTCAACCATAAACAATGGCAAGACGACCCCCGGTGCCCCGGCCTACGGTTACATGGAGGGCACGTCCCAGGCCACCCCACACGTTTCCGCCGTTGTGGCTCTGATGGTCGCCGCTAACCCGAAACTCACTCCTGCGAAGATCGAAGAGATCCTCAAGCAGTCGGTGAATCCGGCCGATTGCAAGTCCGGTTGCGGTACCGGCATCGTTGATGCCCGCAAGGCGGTCGAGGCAGCAAAAGCGGCCTGATCGCTAAGATCCTGTGCATGGTGAGTGGCCTGGACCATATGGTTCAGGCCACTCGCCATGTCAATAGGTTTGCGCAGAATTACCAGGAGATATCGGGCTCGGTGAGATCGACAGTCTCTGTGACGGTCTGCTCGCCGGTTGTGACCCTCACCTCGTCACCGGGGTGGAGCTGACGTCCCCGCCTGGTCTCCACCTCGCCATTGACGCTGACCATGCCTGATGCGATGAGTTCGCGGGCCTGCCCGCCGTTCTCGGCGAGATTGGCGAACTTGAGATATTGGCCGAGCCTGATCATCTGATTGTCATGCACACTGCCACTGTGTCATGACGTCACGACACCTCACAGCACGGAATTGATAAACCCGCGCAGGCGATCGGACTTCGGGTTGTCAATAACCTGATCGGGGGAGCCGGCTTCGACAACGACTCCGCCGTCCATAAACACGACGTGGTCGGCGACCTCGCGGGCAAATCCCATCTCGTGGGTCACGACGATCATCGTCATGCCTTCGCCAGCCAGATCCTTGAGGACGCTCAGCACTTCCCCGACGAGCTCGGGGTCAAGGGCCGAGGTGGGCTCGTCGAAGAGCATGAGCTCGGGCTTCATGGCCATCGCGCGGGCAATGGCGACCCGCTGCTGTTGGCCGCCGGACAGCTCAGCGGGGTAGTGGTCAGCTCGATCGGCCATGCCGACACGATCCAACAAGGACATGGCCAGCGACTTAGCGTCCGCCTTGTTGAGCCCCAACACCTTGATAGGGGCTTCCATGACGTTGCCCAAAGCGGTCATATGGGGGAAGAGATTAAAGCGCTGGAACACCATGCCAACGCGGGCGCGCTGGGCGGCAATGTCCTTGTCAGAAAGCTTCTCGAGTCGGCCGTCGGGGAGCGGATCGCGCTGGTAGCCCACGCGTTCACCACCGACCCAGATTTCCCCGGCCTCGAAGGTTTCCAGCTGGTTGATGCACCGCAACAAGGTGGACTTGCCCGAACCTGATGGGCCGAGCAAGACGCAGACTTCACCGGGGGCGATGTCGAGGTCGATTCCTTTGAGGATATGCAGGGGCCCAAACTCTTTGTGCAGTCCGGTGATGTGCACCATTGGTTCAGCGCTTGCAGATGCTTCGGTGGATGTGCTCACTGCTCGACCTCCAGGGCAATGTTCTTATGTGTAGTTCCAGCCGCCTGGATGGCAGCTTGGCGGTGCAGCCGCTTCGACGAAGACTTCCCGTTGAATCCGCGACCAAAGTACTGCTCGAGGAAATGTTGCCCGATCATGAGGACACTCGTCACAACCAGGTACCAGAAGGCAGCGACGATGAGCAGGGGGATTGGAGCGTAGATGCGGTTGGCGATGGCACTGGTGGCGTACTGCAGGTCGAGAGTGAAGGGCACGGCAAGGACCAGCGAGGTTGTTTTGAGCATGCCAATGGTCTCGTTGCCCAGCGGCGGGATGATGACCCGCATCGCTTGAGGAATAATGACGCGCCGCATGATGAGGGACGGTTTCATCCCCAAGGCCTTGGCCGCTTCGGACTGACCGGCATCAACGGACTCCAGACCCGAGCGGATGATTTCGGCTAGGTAGGCACCCTCGTTGAGGCCTAGACCGATGATCGCGGCTGCGAGCGCCGTGACGACTTTTTCTGTCTCGATGCTGGCAAGTTGTGGACCGCTGAAGGGCACCCCGATGGACAGGGTGGGATATAACACTGCGAGTAGACCCCAGAACACCAGTTGGGTGTATACCGGCACACCCCGGAACACGAAAATGTATGCCCGTGAGACACCACGCAATACGGGATTGCGGGACTGTCTCATCATGGCCATGAGGAGAGCTACGGCGGTTCCGAGAAGCATCGCTGCGAAGGTCAGCACGATGGTGTAACCGATACCAGTAATGACTTTGACGTCGCGCAGGTACAGCCACACGACCGGCCACTGATAGTTGGGGTTAGTCACGAGGCCCTGGACGAAGACTAGCGCTAGCATCGCGACGATGACGGCTGCGATCCAGGTGCCGGGGTGTGCGACGTCACGGGCTTGGATGCGATTGGGGATGTCGGCGTGGTGGTTGGCCACCGGGAGTGCCTTTCAGTTGGATGTGATCACGATTTGGGATTGACTTGGGAGGTCTTGATGAGGCCATCCTGGGTGCCCCACGCGGCGAGCAGCTTCTTCATAGTGCCGTCATCGATGAGCTTTTGGGTTGCGACCTGGATGGCCTTCGACAAGCCGCCGTCATTTTTGGCGGTGACGACGCCGAACTTGGCGGCATCGGTGATGCCGCCAAGGGCCTCGAGCTTGGATGTCTGCTTGATGGCGTAGCCGGTGATCACTGAGTCGGCGTAGAGGACGTCGGCTTTGCCGCCGGTGACGTTGGTTGTGGCGTCGGACTGGGAGGCGTAGGACAGCAGGTCGATGGGCTTGCGGCCGGCCTTGACGCACTGCTTCGACTTGTGCTGGGCGGCAGTCTCCTGGGCTGTTCCGGTCTGGACGGCGACAGTGTGACCGCACAGGTCGTCGGGGGAGATTTTCTTGGGGTTGCCTTTGGGGACGGCCATGGAGAATCCCGCCTTGAAGTAGGAGGCCATGGTGACTTGCTTCTCCCGCTCGAGGGTGATGGTGAATGCGGAGACGGAGACGTCGTATTTGGAGCCCAGCGCGGGAATGAGGCTGGGGAAGGCGGCATTGGTGGTTGTCACTTTGAGGCCCATGAGCTTACCGACAGCGGTGATGTAGTCGATGTCGTAGCCGATGACGGTGGATCCGTCGGTGTCGATGAACTCTGCAGGTGCGTAGTTGGCTGCTACGCCGTTGCGTAGGGTTCCCGATTTTTTGATGTCGTCGGGAACCATCGCGGCGATGGAGGGGTCCTTTTTAATCGATTCGATGATCTCGGCATTAGAGGACGGCTCAGTGTCGCTGGAATTGCCCTCAGGACTGGCTGACTCTTCGGATGCGTAGGTACATCCGCTCAGGGCAAGAGCGATGGCGGTCAAGGCGGCACCGGTGGCGTGGTGCAGAGTTTTCATGTGGCGTTCCTTCGCTGCTGCAGTGCTAGGTAACACCGCGTAATACATAATTATGCATAACAGAGCATAAATTCAAGTCGAGGAGGGTGTGGTGGCAGGGCGGCTGCCAATTCAATGTGAGCTCTGGAGACACTTTGCGTGCGGCAGATCTTCGGGTCCAGGTGCGCCGAGCATTGGTACGGTGACCACTGCGTCGAAAGGTTGTACCGCGAGTGATGACTGTCTCTCTGATGCCCATGGATCGGATACCTTATGATTAATCGGTGCTCGTTGACTTGTTATGACGTGTTCATGCAGTTCCCCCACGCGGGCCGACCCGCATTGGACGATGTCTCGCTGGTCATGCCTGCGGGGTCAGTGAACGTGATCGTCGGTGCTTCTGGTTCGGGTAAGTCAACATTGTTGATGTGCCTTGCCGGTTT
>ERZ1464589.27-NODE-27-length-42111-cov-26.485876_pt1 | contig 42111 bp, 38 predicted proteins | sample MGYA00564003_ERZ1464589 | MGnify/ENA primary metagenome ERZ1464589 (study PRJEB39283, sample SAMN07832870) | human skin metagenome | isolation source: Scalp | host: Homo sapiens | place: India: Bengaluru | collected 2015-03-06 ...
GCGGGCGGCCCTCCTCGTACCCAGAGGGCGACTGCACACCAATCACGGCCTTCTCGCGAAACTCGGTGAGGTTGGCGGCCCCGGCATAGGTGCACGAGGAGCGCACCCCGGAGGTGATGAAATCGACAAGGTCCTCGACCCCGGGACGTTGTGGGTCCAGGTACATCTTGGACTGGGAAATACCCTCCTCAAAGAGGGCAGCACGGGCTCGCTCGAAGGCGCTACGTTGCCGAGTGCGGTGGCGCACAGCACGAGCCGAGGCCATGCCGAAGGACTCCTTGTACATCCGGCCGTCGTGATCGATGAGCATGGCTCCGGTCGATTCGTGGGTGCCCGCGAACCACGAGCCAATCATGACCGATCCGGCCCCCGCAGCAAGGGCAAGAGCAACATCACGGGGGTGGCGCACCCCACCGTCAGCCCAGATTGCGCCATCAACCTCAGCAGCAGCCTCAGCGCACTCCAACACTGCCGAGAACTGCGGACGCCCCACACCGGTCTGCATCCGAGTGGTGCACATGGCGCCTGGTCCGACGCCGACCTTGATGATGTCCGCACCAGCCTCCAGCAGGTCTAGAGTGCCGCGTCGGGTAACGATGTTGCCGGCGACGATAGAAACCCGTCGGCCAGTTTTCGTCTCAAAAGCTGCGCGGACCTCGTCTGCGACCCCGATAGCGCGGATCATCTGGGCCTGGTGACCATGGGCGGTGTCCATGACGAGCACGTCCGAACCGGATTCCAGGGCATTGCGGGCACGTTCGGCGACGTTGCCGTTAATGCCAATCGCAGTGCCGATCATAAGGTGGCCGTCAGGATCAACAGCAGGACGATAGATTTCGGTGCGTAGGGCACCCCGTGACGTCATGATGCCGACGAGAACCCCGTCCTCGTCAACAGCTACCGCGACCTTCTGGTGACGTTCGGCCAGGGCTTGGAAAACGTCGTCTGGACTTGCCTGCGGACCTACCAGGGTGAGATCGGTTGTCATGACCTCATGGCATTGAGCGAATCGGTCCACGCCCTCAGCCTCAGCGGGGGAGACTAAGCCGACGGGATGATGATCCTCAACGACGAGGACGACCCCGTGGGCGCGCTTATTGAGCAGGCTCATGGCCTCCCCGACGGTTGTCGTAGGGTCAACCGTCACTGGAGTGTCGAAACGGGTGTGTGCATTCTTCACCCTGCGGATTGATCGGGCGACGAAGTCTGCCGGGATGTCCTGGGGAAGGATAGCGATGCCGCCACGACGGGCGATCGTCTCAGCCATCCGTCGGCCGGAGATCGCGGTCATGTTGGCCACCACGAGTGGTAGAGGGGTGTGCAAGCCATCGGTCGACGTCAGGTCGACGTTCATCCGGGACCCTACCGAGGAGCGGTTTGGTGCCATGAAGACGTCGTTATATGTCAGGTCGTAGTTTGGCTGCTCGTTGAGAAAACGCACGTGGCTATTGTCCCACGTCACTATTGTCGGGTCATGCCGTGATACGGCAAACTGCAGCCATGACCTCGACGGTGGACGACGTCCTTGCGGCGGTAGAAGCCTTGCCCGCCGGTGCCGTGGTGTCCTATTCCGATGTTGCCGAGCTAGTGGGCACGTCCCCGCGTCGGGTCGGCACGATCATGGCGCGTGAAGGCCAGGAAGTGGACTGGTGGCGGGTGACGACTGTCCGAGGGACTCTCCCCGAACACCTCATGGCTGACGCTCGTCAGCATTGGGAGCAGGAAGATCTTGGCGGGGGAGCGACGATGCTTCGCGACCATGCGCCGGACCTTGTCGAGTGGGAGCACAACTGGCAACAGTTACGTGTCCGCACATGACGGCGGCCCCTCTCAGTGAGAGGGGCCGCCGCGCTCGGTGAACCCGGGATCAGTCGGTGATCTCTGCCTGGGTGGCGGAGCGACTAGAGCCGATTTCGGCGTGGTGGCGAGCTGCGTCCAGCTCTTCACGGGTTACTTTAGGAACGTTGTCACCAAGGAACCACTTCATCCAGCGGGCACGCTTCTTGCTGACCTTGCGACCACGATCGTCGATAGAGCCGGCAGCGAGGACGGGGTAAGTCTTCTGCTGGGTGAGTGTCCAGGCCTCATCGTCGCTGATCGGCACGTGAGCCTCGTGGAATGCGCCATTAGGCTCGCGAATGATTTCGCCGTAGGGTGACCCGTGGAGTAGCCGCTGACGGTCAGCCCGCTGTAGAGCTACACAGATGCGCTTGGTGATCTGGTAGGCGATGATCGGGACGGCGAAGATTGCACCACGCATGAAGTACGTGATCGAATTCAGCGACAGATGGAAGTGGGTAGCGATGATGTCGTTGGCCCCTGAGAGCCAGAACATGGCGTAGCAACTCATGGCGGCGACGCCGAGCGCGGTACGAGTCGGGACGTTGCGTGGACGGTCGAGCAGGTGGTGCTCGGACTCGTCACCCGTGATCCACCTCTCAACGAAGGGCCACGCCACCAGCAAGGTGAACAATACGCCCATGAGGCACACGCCGGGAAGGAAGATGTTCCAGCTCCAGGTGGTGTGACCGATGTGCCACTCCCAGTTCGGGGTGATACGCACAGCGCCCTCAAGCCAGCCCATGTACCAGTCAGGTTGGGATCCGGCCGTTACCTCACCCGGGTTATAGGGGCCGAACTTCCAGACCGGGTTGATCTGAAGGAACGTGCCCATGAGGGTCAACACGCCGAAGACCACGAAGAAGAAACCACCGGCCTTGGCAGCGTATACCGGAAACAGCGGGTAACCGACGACATTTTTCTCGGTGCGTCCGGGCCCCGGGTACTGGGTGTGCTTGTGGTAGACGACCAGCGCGAGGTGAGCGGCCACTAGCCCTAGGAGCAGGGCTGGGATGAGCAGGATGTGGACCATGTACAGGCGGGGGACAATTGCGGTGCCCGGGAACTCGCCGTTAAAGACGAAGAACTCAACCCAAGTGCCTACCAGCGGAATGGCACGCATCAGGCCGTCGGCAAACCGGAGACCGGTGCCGGACAGCAGGTCATCGGGCAGCGAGTAGCCGGCGAAGCCCTCGACCATGGCCAGCATGAACAAGCCCAGGCCGATCAACCAGTTGATCTCACGAGGCTTACGGAAAGCGCCTGTGAAGAAGATGCGCAGCATGTGCACGGTGGCCGCTGCTACGAAGAGAATGGCGGCCCAGTGATGGATCTGACGAATTAACAGGCCGCCACGCACCTCGAAGGAGAGGTCCAAAGTGGAGGCGAAGGCCTCCGACATGGGTGTTCCTTTGAGTAGCTGGTATGGGCCGGTGTAGTCGACCTCGGCCATTGATGGCTTGAACCAGATGGTCAGGAATACACCCGTGAGCAGCAGAACAACGAAGGAGTACAAGGCGATCTCGCCCAGGAGGAAGGACCAGTGGTCAGGGAAGACCTTGCGCAGGTTCTCCTTGCCTATCTTGGCCAGACCTAGACGGTCGTCGTGCCAGTTGACGATCCGCATCCCGCGACCCGGTGGTTTGTCTCCAGCCGTTGCGGTGCGCAGGGCGGGTGATTCCTCGGCGATTCCAGTTGGCCGGGCCATCAGTTGTCACCCTTCTTGTAATCGTGACGAGAATCTCGTTCGAAATAGGACGGGCCCACCGCAACGGTGAAGTCGCTTCGAGCGACCAGATATCCTTTGTCGTCAACGGCGATGGGTAGCTGCGGTAGTGAGCGTCCGGCAGGGCCGAAGACGACAACACCGGAGTCGCCTAGGTCGAAGGTTGACTGGTGACAGGGGCACAGCAGATGGTGGGTCTGCTGCTCCCAGAGGTTGACGGGGCAACCGACATGGGTGCAGATCTTGGAATACGACAGGATGCCTCCGACCTGCCAGTCTTTACGGGACTCAGGGATCTTGATGGAGTCAGGATCCATCCGGACGATGAGGATGGCAGCCTTAGCTTTTGCGCGCTGGAACTCAGCCCCCTCAAGATCCTTGAGGTTCTCAGGCTCAGCGTTGACGAGCTGGCCGATTTCTAGATCGGAGGCTTTGATGGGCTGGAAGGTGATGTCGTTGACTAGCCGTACGCCCTCGGCCCAGATAGTCCGTTCAATCGTTGCGCGACGGGTTCCCGGTCCAGGCTTGGGACCTAGGTCAGCGAGGGTGACGATAGCCGGTACGGCCATGATCCCGATGGCGCCACCAAGAGCTCCACCGATGAGCTTGCGCCGGGAAAGTCTGGACTGCTCCGCGCCGATACGCCACTGCTTGGCGAATTCCTCACGATCAGCGGCATCAGAATTGACCGGATGCCGCTCCTGGATGATCTCTTCGTCACCCATAATCTGTTTGGCCCAGTGGATGCACGCGATGCCGATGAATAGCACAGCGAGCCCTGCGCACAGCCCCAGTGCGAAGGTAGAAGCGTTCATGTACAACGGCCCGATTTCGACGGTCGCGTCGCGAGGTACCGCGAAGTACATGACGACGAAGGTGATGGCGAGAATTGGGGCCAGGCCGAGAAGAGTTAATATCTGCCGGTAAGCGCGGTTTCCGGCCTTCGGATCAGCGTCGGTGTAGCGCTCAATGTGGGGTTCGACTCCCGGGTTCTCGACCGGTAAGTCGTTGCGTTCGGTGTATTTGTTGCTCACTTCGCGCGAGCCCCCTTCCGTGCCAGCCACCCAGCGATCAGAACTAGGCTGCCGATGCCGATGATCCAACCGAACAGGCCTTCGGTGACCGGGCCGATACCGCCAAGGGCAAAGCCACCATTATTGGGGTCGGCATGAGTGGTCTGTAGGTAGCCGATGATTTCACGGGCATCCTGGTCGGTTATGACGGATTTGGAGAACACCGGCATCTGTTGCGGGCCAGTGCGCATAGCCTCGTAAATGTGCTTGTCGGAGGTCTTCATGAGAGAGGGGGCATAAGCACCCTCGGGGAGAGCGCCACCGCGACCCTCGATGTTGTGGCAGGCCGAGCAGTTGGTCTTGAACAGCTCAGCACCGCGGGCTAGCTCCTCAGCGTTCAAGTTTGAGGTATTGAGGTTCTGCGAGGAGGGAACCTTCGGTCCGGGAGCGAGGGACGCGACGTATGCGCCAACCGAAGCAATCTCCTCGCCAGTGAACTTCGTCTTCTTCGACGGGGCTTGAGCCTCGGGGCGAGCCATCGGCATACGGCCGGTACCCATTTGGAAGTCAACTGCCGCCGCGCCGACGCCGGCCAAAGACGGACCCTGAGTTGTGCCCTCGCCGTTTAAGCCGTGGCAAGAGGAACAGTTCTGCTGGAAGATTTCCTTGCCCTGGGCCACCTGGGTCGAGGCATTCGTATCCGCCTGGCCGGAGGCAGAAGGGCTAACGAAGGCGTACACGCACCCCACTAGAACCAAGGCCAGCAGCAACAACACGGGTTTGGCTGCCCGGCTGTGCCGTTTCGTGGAGAGGAATCTCATCACCACAGTCACCTTTCTCGGACTAAGGGCCTCAGCGCACGATGTAGATCACCGAGAACAGGATGATCCACACAACGTCAACGAAGTGCCAGTAATAGGAAACGACCATTGCCGTGACTGCTTGCTCGTGGGTGAACCGCCGAGCCATATAGGTGCGGGCAAGGGTGAACAAGAACAGAACCAGGCCGCCGGTTACGTGCAAGCCATGGAAACCAGTAGCGAGGAAAAACGCCGAGAAGTAGACGCTCGAGGAGATGGTGTGGCCCTCGCCGATGAGGGTGATGTATTCCGCGACCTGTCCAGCGATGAATACCGCACCCATGATGAAGGTGAGGGTGTACCACTCGGGCATGCCCCATGATGTGATCGCTCCCAGGCCTTTGGTGCGCTTGACTTGGCCGTGTTCAGCGGCATGAACGCCCATCTGACACGTGACCGAAGACAACACGAGGATCAGGGTGTTGATGGCAGCCGCCCCCACTGCGAGGTGAGAGGATTCGCTGTGCCACAGGGTTTGCTGGCCCGCTGTGGCCATGTCGCTGGTTGTTTGGCGAATCATGAAGTACGCCGCGAACAGTGCAGCGAAGAACATGAGCTCGCTTGCGAGCCACACCCAGACGCCCATAGGTAGGGCATCAGGACGACCGGCCGGCGCGTTAAGCCGCGTCGGCGCGATCGGATGTATGGCGCCCGTCGGTCGTTGTGAAGTCTGCGCTGAAGTGGCCACTACTTCATTATGGTCGGAAATGTGTCATTGGTCATGTTGTTTGGCCATTCCAGTTCGATTCGGAGTGAGCGTGAAGGGTTCAGGAGGCAGAATGCGGCGACCTGCCACTTTCGTAGTACCGCTTGTTCTCAGGAGGCAGGGCGGTACTGGGCGAAGGAGTAGTCCTCAGGCTGTAGCATCTGCCGTGTTGCATCCGGTTATGACCGAGATGCCAGTCAGTCCCACGCCGTCGAGGGAAAGGGCCGTTCATGGGCGACAGACACGGGGAGCCGTCGGGCACTCTCAAGGTTCTCGTCTATTCTGACGATCACACTGTCCGCGAGCAGGTGAAGCTCGCTTTGACCGGGATGATTGCCCCGGACCTTCCGCGCACCGAGGTCGTTGAGACAGCTACTCGGGCCTCGGTGATCGACGCCGTGGGTAGTGGCCACTACGACGTCCTGATCGCTGACGGCGAATCTGCTCCTTACGGTGGGATGGGGGTGTGCCATCAGCTCAAGGACGAGGTTGAGAATTGTCCGCCGGTCGTCTTGCTGGTGGCCCGCATTGCCGATGCCTGGTTGGCGTCCTGGTCCCATGCCGACGCCATCGCTACCCATCCCGTCGATCCGGTGGCGTTGCCTCAGACGGTGGCCTCGGTGATTCGTAGTGTTCGTGGCGAGGCCGCTGAACAGAGTGAGCCTGTCGGGCACCACTGAGAAGCCTGAGGTCTCAAGCCCCCGTTGAATACCCTGTGGGCTCGGAGGTGCCTCGTGTCCGCGGTCGACAGCGTCGGTCTTGGTGGTGGCTGGGCCAACACTGTCAACGTCTCCACGTGGCAACCTTCGGTGCAGCTGGCCATGGCCTGTCTCGTTGCGGGCGCTTGGGCCGGTGATCTCGCCCGCAACGCTGGAGCGTGCCGCTCAATCGATTGGCTTAGGCGTGCCATACGACCGTCTCTGGATTGCAGCTACAAGTTGATTGCTAACGCCGCCCAAGGGCCTGCCCATAGGGCTGGGCCATATGCGAACGCCGTTCCCCATGGCGAGGGGCGATGTTTGCGAACGAGGGCGACGGTGATGGCCATAACAGCTCCCAGGAGGGTAGCGCAGAGCAGAGTCGTCATCCCGGCACTGATGAAATCCGGGTAGGGGGCGATTGCGGCCGTCGTCGCTCCCAGGAACCCGGTGCCTGCTGCAAGCCTAACGTCGCCGTATCCGAGGGATGAACTGAGTCGCCACATGAGCCAAAAGAACCCTGTTGAGACTGCCGCGATCAGAGCGCACGCAATGAGCCACCGCGGATGTGGTGGCCACGTCACGACGATTCCGGCCAGGAGTGCTATTCCAGCCTCGGCCAGGCAGCGACGCCATAGCTTCAGTGGTAGGAAGGTCGTCGCATGGTCGACAACGACCAGAGTGGTCACGGACCCCGACCAGACCCACCACACACCCCATGCCCATGGTGGCGCGACAATCGACAGGGCCCCGCAGGCGGCCGCTGTCACGGCGACGACGAAAGTGCGCATGGGTGTGGCGAGGGAGTCGTATGTGGGCTTGATTGCCAGTACCGCCTGTCCCACCTCCTCGACGGCTGGCTCAACGAGATCGGGGACCGTCACGTGCAGATGCCACAGCGCCAGGCCGCACGCCACCACGGAGCCAAGGATGATCCACATGAACTCAACTCACATGGACGTCATGGATTCGGCGGTGGAGAGCAGGCCGCGAGCTTCACATGCGGCTCGACCGCGCAGTCGCGTCATCTCAGTGCACATGTATTCTTCTCCGCTCATGAGGTTCGCAGCGTGGGATATCGTCACGTCCAGCATGGCGGCGATCTCGTCAATGCCACAGCCCGCCTTGTGGAGGGCGAGGAGCCGAGTACGCGTACTTCCTGCGGGCACGATGCGTTCACGTGTCGCGGCGATGTCGTCGGTACTGATGCGCAGGATGCGCATGGCGTCGATGACGCGGATCCGGTGAATTGGGCGGTCTCCCTGGCCAGCGAGTCGCTGGACGATACGACTGGGGACATGCGCGAGCAGGGCGATGACGCGCCACGGAACGCGGCATTCATGGACGAGGGAACGGACGTGGAGAGAGAAAAAGCGGGCGTCGACCCATGCCGTCGACGTCTTCGAGGACTCGAAATCCATAGTGATCATGTGACAGGCCTTTCTGTCGGTGGTTTGTGCCCGCACAAAGTGAGCGGAACATTCTTCTAACCGGCATAAGTACCATCACAGACGCTTATCGTGACATCGAAAATACGTTGTTATAGAACTGTTACGCACTGTGACACTTGAAGTGATTCATATCACAGTTAGCGCTTGGTTTGTTCGGGTTGTTTCGGTATCCGAACGTTGTCATTTCGCCTCTGCAACGTGAGCTGGGACCGAACATACGACGACGGGGCTCACCACTGCAGTGGTGAGCCCCGTCGAGATAGGGGAGTGTCTCTTAGCGCTGGGCCTTGGTGAACCCGGCGGCCTGAGCGGCTTCCTCGGTGGCGAACCACACATCAGCGATGGTGCGGTCATAGCCACCCGAGCCCGGGACGTGGTACTTCATCGAGCGGTCGTTGCCCTTAATGACGTAGCCCTCGGGCGGGTTATCCCCGACGTATGAGGTGGCCTTATTCCCCTCGCCCGTTACGCCCGCTGCAGGAGCCTTGACGGCACCATCCTTGGTCGTGGTTTCGGAGCGCGCACCCTCGTCAACGAAAACAGTCGTCTCGGCAGTAGTCTCCGGTGCGGCAGCAGCCGGACCACCCTCATCGGCCATAGCGGCGACCGGGTCAGCCGGAACCGACTTGTCCTCCTTCCTCGGCTTGGGCTTATTTACCGGTTTGGCAACGGGCCTCGAACCGTGGCTGGTCTCGGGCTTGGGGGCTGGCGTCTCCTTGGGCATCTCGTCACCCTTCGGGGCGAGGTCGTCGGCCTTGTCCTTGTCACCAGGGGTCCAGGAGTAGGTGACCTTGGGCTCGTGGGCTGTCCAACCGTCGTCGGAAGAACTCAGAAAGCGGCGGCTGGCCACAATTGCCGTAGCGGAAATACCGCCGAGGACGGCGAGAGTGCAGAGCACCTTGCCGAGCTTGCCGCGACGCTTGACCTTCTTGACCGATTTCGTCTCGATGCCGGCCTTGGCAGCCAGCTCGGTCGACTCGCCCTTGAGGGCTGAGAAGGCAGCCTGTCCACGGCGGGTGGCTTCCTCAACGGCTGGGTGAGAGATGACCTTCTCGGCACGCTCCTCAAGGTCAGGCAAGACATCCTTCTGGAAGGTGTCATAAGCCTGATGAAGGGCTGGAACGACCTTCTCCTGGGTGTACTCCTTCGAGGCGTCAAGGGCCTTTTTGCTAGCCTCAACAGCCTGATCAGAGAGGGGACCAAGCTTGTCCGAGATCTGATCCGTCAAGGGACCGAGCTTGTCGTTGACTTGCGCGGCCAGCGGAGCAGCCTTGTCCTGGGCGGCGGCGAGGTATGCGGCGGCGGTCTCCAGCGCCTGGGCACGCTGCTCCTTGAGCGTGCTGGGGCTGCTTGCGGCGGCGGTCTTGCGGGAAGCTTTCTTCTTGCAGGACACGGTTCCTCCAATTCGTATGGGATATGGCTCGTGATCGAGCACCTCCCACGGTATCGACCAAACGGCCCACAGACCAGAGATTTCGAGGTTCCAGGGGGCGGCTGGCGGAGTAATTCCGATTGGGTTGACGAGAGAGACAGTATTCTGGAGGAGATCACATCGTTTCTCACAGGAAGGCAGGCAGGTGGCCTATACCGCGATTCTGCACACCAACCACGGCGACATCGTCCTCAACCTCTTCGCTGATCAAGCCCCCAAGACTGTCGACAACTTTGTCGGTCTGGCTGGTGGTACGAAGGAATACGTCGATCCGCACACTGGTCAGTCGACCACTGGCAAGTTCTACGACGGCTTAACCTTTCACCGTGTCATCGACGGATTCATGATTCAGGGCGGCTGCCCGCTCGGCACCGGCACCGGCGGTCCCGGATATCAATTCGCCGACGAGTTCCATCCGGAGCTCACCTTCTCGAAGCCCTACCTGCTGGCTATGGCCAATGCTGGGCCAGGTACCAATGGTTCCCAGTTCTTCATCACTGTGGCCCCAACGCCGCACCTCAACCGTCGGCACACCATTTTTGGTGAAGTCGCTGACGAGGAATCCCGAAAGGTTGTTGACGAGATCGCTCAGGTTCGCACTGGCCGAATGGACCGTCCGGTCGAGCCAGTTGTCATCGAGAGCGTCGAGCTGGCCTGAGTGGCCAGCCTGGTAGGAATGGGTATCCGCCCCGAGGTGGTCGTGCCTCGGGGCCTTTCCGATATTCTGATTTCACCGCGATCGACGGCCGTGTAATCAGAGGAGATTCATGTCTGACCGCTGGAGTGAACATCCCGTCCGTCCGGTTCCTGTGAGGTGCCCGGCGTCGGTAGCTATGGCCGTTGTGACCCTACTCATCGCGATCGCGGCACGATTGACGCCGCTGCCGGCGCTGTTGGCGTCAGGGGCTGCCAAAGTCTTTGACTTCCAGGTCTGGCGGCCACTCGTGTTCTCCTTGACGGCCTCCTCGGTTATCAGTGCAGTCCTGACCGGTCTGCTCCTCGTTCTCATCGGCCATCAGATTGAGCCCATGATCGGCTCAGTGCAGTTTGCCTTCTTATACCTGCTGTGTGGCGTAGGTGGATCGACGGCTATCAGCCTGGCTGGGGTGCCGTACACCTTCGAGGGGTCGATGTGCGGACTCTTTGGGTTGATGGCGGCATCGGCCGTCGTCAAATATGTTCAGAAGCAGGACATTCGTGCTGACATCGTGTTGCTCACGATGTTCATCATCTGGGCAATTGTCGTCGGTTCCAATACGTGGATTGCTGATATCGGTGCCGTCATCGTGGGAGCCGTTTCTGGCTGGGCATGGTTGCAGACTCGGTGGTCGTCACACCGGCGCCAGTTGGGGGCTGGTGTGGCAATCCTGGCTGTCTGTCTCGTCGCCCTCGTCGTGACCTGGGTGATGTAAGGCGGCCACCCGGGCAGCGAGGTCATTGGTGTCCATCCAGCAGTGGGCGGGCCAAGACCATTCTCCGGTGACGTGAACTAGTCGCACCCCGGGTTCTTCAAACCAGGACGCCACCAGCTCGGCCTCCTCGATGGTGCAGGCTGGTAGTCCGGACAGCGGAGGAGAAACGGTTTCTGCGGTGGCACACACAGCGTCAATAACGGGCATCGGATTAGTGCCCAGCCGGCATCGTCCAGCTCCCGCTAAGCGGCCATGACGAACGACGTGTATCTCCCAGAACGCGCCATCCTGCTGCGCTGCGACAAGTTCTGGGCAGGACGCCAGGGAGGCTAGTCGGCACCGACGTCGAGTGGCGCGTAGCACCTCTTTGGCGTCGGCGGTGAACTCTGCAGCTTCTTCGAAACGTTCTGCGGCGGACAACCCTACGATGCGTTGTGCAAGTCGATCAGTGAGGTCGCGAACGTCGTCTGTCATGGCGAGACGGGCGACGTTGACGATGGTGGAGTAGTCGACATCGGAGTCCAGGCATGGGGCTGAGCAACGGCCCATCTCCGCTAGAGGACAACCATCAGGATGCCGTGACAGAGCTCCACTGCATTGTCGCAGGCCGAAGGCCTCGGCCAATACCACGGCCGCGCGGGTCGCTGCCCGGCGGCTGGTGAAAGGACCCCACGGCGGTTGAGAACTGCGGTGGGCTTGCCGCACGACGGCGAGTTTCGGGTGCGTCTCATGGGTGAGAGTGACCCACCACACCGATCCTTGCCGACGAGAACGACGGTTGTACCGTGGTTGGTGAGCGTCAATAAGGCGTAGTTCTCGCACCCCCGCTTCTAGCCGAGTCGAACACTCGCGTGCTTTGACACCGGTAGCTATTCGCACCATTTCGTCCATGCGGCGTCGCGTTTCTGATGCCGTGAAGTATTGGGATACCCGACGTCGGATGTTGACTGATTTACCGACGTAGAGGACCTCTGGTTGTGCTGGTGCAGGTTTGTCCAGGCAAAACCAATAGACTCCGGGCCCCTCTGGAAGATTTTTAGCCCACACTCGTCGGCGACGCCGAGCTTGGGGTACCCGATGGGTCATTTCCAAGAGGTCTTCAAGCGTCGTCACGCCGAGATGACCGACTCTCTCGATGAGTCCGTGGAGAACATCGACGGTAGCCCTCGCATCGGCAAGGGCACGGTGCGAAGGCGTCGTCGTGGTGTGAAAAAGCTGAGACAGCGTGCTGAGTTGGTAGTTTCGGACTTCTTCTCGGGGAAGCACTGACCGGGCCAATGCGAGGGTGTCGACGACGGCGGGGTTCTCCCAGGGGTAGTCCTGCTGGACATAGGCCCGTTTAAGGAAACCAATATCGAAACGAGCATTGTGCGCTACGAGCACCGTGTTGCGACTGAATTCAGACCAGCTGGGCAGTACGGCTCTCAGCGGTGGGGCCGAGCGCACCATGGTATCTGTGATGCCGGTGAGCACTTGCACCGAAGCTGGGATAGGTCTGGTTGGGCAGACGAGGGTTTGAAATTCCCCGTCGATGCGGCCCCCACGCACTTTCACGGCCCCGATCTCGGTAATCTGGGCGTCCTCGCCGGTACCGGTAGTTTCGAGGTCGACGACGCAGAACGTGGTCTCGGGCAGGGGAGTGCCTAGGTCGTCGAAAGACGGTTGAAGGGGTGCGGCACTCATAGTGAGCACGGTAGGTAGAGGTGGCGACAGGATTACCGTGACCACATGCCGAACACGGAGAACAGCCTAGTCGGCACCGTGTTGTGCGTGGATGGTGTGGGCGAGTGATCGTTGCGGTGAGCGGTTTTCCGTAACAGGTTGCTCCACTCCTGAGGACCGCATAAGATTCTCTCAGTCGGTAAGGATTGTCCTGGCCCGACAGCTAAATCACAACTGGACGGATGACTCGGCTCGCACCGCGTGATGACGCGGAATGGGGGCGATTTAGGTGATGGTGAAGGGTAGACAGTGGAGCACAGGTATGGAGCTTCTCAGGTGAGCGGTAGCGCTCCTCGCCGCGGACGCGGCGTCGCACTTGCTGCCATCACGGGGGCAATCCTTCTCGGCACAGTGGCATCGGTTGACCCTGGGGCTCAGGCCGCTTCGGACCCTATTGACCAGGCGAAGGTTCGCCTATCTCAGCTCGACGAGCAGACCGCAAAGGTGGAGGAAGATTACACCGAAGCCCAAGCTGCCCTCGACAAGGCGCAGAAAGATCTCGACCGTTCCCAAAAGGATCTCAAGGCCCAGTCGAACAAGGTTGCCACCATGCGAAAGGCTCTTGGTCGCCTCGCGCTGAGTGACTACCAGAGCGGGGGTGGCGTCTCAACGACTACTCGGCTCGTGACTAGTGGAGATTCCGGGCAGTTCCTTTCCAAGTTGGCGACCGTTCAAAACGTCACCGAGCGCACGACCGGGCAGTTCCAGAATTTTCAGGCTGAGCAGGCCAGCCTGAACTCCATGAAGTCTCAGGCTGAGGCTGATCGCGCGACGATCAAAGCTCAGCGCGATCACCAGGCCAAATTGCTGGCAGACGCCAAAAAGAAGGAGCAGGAGGCCAAACAGGTTGTCGACCGTCTAACCGCCCAACAGCGCGCTGAACTCGAGCGTCGACAAGCTGCCGAAGCCCGGGCCGCTGCTGCAAAAGCGGCATCCCAGTCTTCCGGACGTCCCACCAACCAGCAGAACGGTACCCAAGGACAGTCGGCTAACGGTACTGCGCCGGGCAACTCCGGTCGGTCTCCCCAGACCTCCGGTGGGAGTCAAACGCCGACTCCTGGCCAGGGGGTCTCATCGCGCGCTCAGAGTGCCCTCAGCTTCGCGTTGGCTCAACTCGGTAAGCCTTACATCTGGGGTGGCACCGGCCCTGCCGGTTATGACTGCTCGGGCCTCATGATGGCGTCCTGGGGGCAGGCTGGGGTTAGCCTTCCACGCACCGCGGCTGCTCAGTACGAGGCAGGTACCCCGGTATCACTCTCCGATTTGCAGCCGGGTGATTTGGTTTTCTTCTACCCGGGCATTACCCATGTCGGTATGTACATCGGCGGTGGCAAATTTGTTCACGCTTCCAGTCCACGTACTGGCATCAAAGTTTCCGTCCTGGCGCAACAGATCTCGTACCAGGGCGCACGTCGCTTTGGCTGATCTTCCTTGCTTAGCGTCGGTATAGACATTGGCGGCACAAAGGTTGCCGCTGGTGTTGTAGATGAAAGTGGCCAGATCGTTCGGCGTATTCAGCGTCTGACCCCTTCGCGCAGCCCCGAGGCTGTTGAGGACGCTATCGTTGAGTCGGTTCGTGAACTGGCTCATAACCTCCCCATCTGTGCCGTAGGAATCGGGGCGGCCGGTTGGATAGATACCGAGCAGGCCCTGGTGCGATTTTCCCCGCATTTGGCATGGCGCAATGAGCCGCTGCGCGACCGTCTCTCTGAGCGCATCACCGTGCCTGTCCTCGTCGATAATGACGCCAATGCAGCTGCGTGGGCTGAATTCCGGTTCGGAGCCGGACAAGGATCACGAGTCATGGTGTGCCTTACGTTGGGCACGGGCATCGGTGGTGCACTAGTCATTAATGGGCGGATGTTCCGCGGCCGCTACGGCATGGCCGGAGAATTTGGGCATATGTCGGTGGTTCCCGACGGTCACTGGTGCCCATGTGGCAACCGTGGTTGCTGGGAGCAATACGCCTCCGGAAACTCCCTCGTGCGGGATGCTCGAGCGCTGCTTGCCGAGGGAGCTCCTGGCGCTCAGGACTTGTTGGCTTATATAGCTGATCGTAATCCCGACAACCTCGTCGGTCCCGACGTCACCCGCGCTGCGGTCGATGGCGATCGCCTTGCGATTGAGCTCATCGCAGACATTGGCATCTGGCTGGGTCGCGGAATGGCGAACTTGGCAGCGGCCTTAGACCCCGATCTCTTTGTCATTGGTGGAGGGGTGAGCGCCGCCGGAGACCTCTTACTCGAGCCCGCGCGCACGGTATATGCCCGCACGCTGACAGGCCGTGGGTTCCGTCCGATGGCCGACATCCAGAAGGCGCATTTTGGTAACGACGCCGGGCTCATCGGTGCCGCTGACCTGGCTCGTCACTCGATCAATGAACCGCCCGGCATGGCTCGCGGGTTCTGGCCACGTCGTCGTACCGCTATTCGTAAACCACGCCGTACTCTGCGTCAGAGCCTGAGCGAAACTCTCGCCGGCCCGGTCGTTCGGGACAAGTAACTTGCTACAAGTGTGAGTGGTTTCCCCACGGACCCTCATCATCGCGGTCTCGGCGAGTGATGGCCCGCCAGATGAGCAGGCTAATCCCTGCTCCTCCGGACGTGACGGCCAGCATGAGTGCGGTCTGGGGCACATCGACTCCGCCTATGGATAGCAGGACGGCAACGATACATATCGCCACCAGAACTAGTCCCACCTTCGTCGCCGGACTGGGCGGTGTCGTTGGTTCCATGGGTGGCAGCTCATCCAGCTCGTCGGCGTCATAGGGTGGCGCTGGCGGAATATGAGCCGGTGCCCGTCGGACCGGTATGTCACTGGGACGAGGGCGACCTGGGGCGGTGACGACCTCCCCGAATTCGCGAGCGATGAGCGCTTCGAAGGCGGCGTCGACATCGTTTCCGTCGTGTTCCATCATCCCTCCGCCCATCAGGGAACTCGAGGTGCCGCTAGGCTTAGTCGCCGAGGAGGCCCCATGTGGTACGAGTTCTTCAAGTATGCGCTCTTCGGACCAGGAGTGCGAGCCTTGTGGCATCCCCGCGTCATCGGTGCGGAGAACATTCCCACCGAAGGTGGGGTGATCTTGGCATGCAACCACATTGCAGCCCTGGATCCCATCATCGTGGCGTCCATGATCGACAGAAAGCTCACCTATCCGGCGAAGAAAGAGCTGTTCGCTGGGGACCGAGGCTTCTGGTCGAAGGTCGTCGCGTGGTTCTTGCGCGCAGTCGAGCAGGTGCCGCTGGATCGTTCGGGTGGCCGTACTAGCGTCAATGCCCTGGACTCGGTCGAAAACCGACTTGCTGAGGGGGGCCTCGTCGGAATCTTTCCGGAGGGAACCCGTTCGCCAGATGGCCGTCTTTACAAGGGTAAGACCGGCGTCGCCCGGATGACTCTGGCTACTGGGGCTCCTGTGGTGCCAGTCGGTATCAGCGGAACGACAGTGAGACGCAAGGTGGTGGGCATTCCGCTTCTTGACCATCCGACCCTCATCTTCGGCGAACCGATGCACTTCGACGTGCTGGCAGACCGCGCTGAGGAAACAGCCGTCCTGCGGTGGGTTACTGATGAGATCATGGGTGCTATTAGCGATCTCACCGGGCAGAGCTACGTTGATGTCTATGGGTTCCGGGTCAAGCACGGCAACCTCAAAGGCAAAGATGTCTCAAAATTTGTGAAAGCAAGGCCTGGAGGTAATCCTCTGCCACCCCCTCGCGTGGCGAAGGCCTGATGTCATGAACTGGTTGCGTCCATCCCATGGTGGGGTGACGGGTCATTCTTTGCCTGCTCAACCAGCTATCGTCGCCGTCCATCTGCATCGGCGCGGCGATCTTGCTGCGGCCGAACACTGCCTGTCGAGACTCGCCAACAAGGTGTACGTCATGTCTGAGCGTCGGACGAAGAAAGCTCAGCCCCACGCTGAAGCTCTACACCACTTATCAGAAGGCGATGTGGTCCTCATGGCTCCCGAGGGGACACATAGCTGGGCTGGCCAGGTTCATCGTCTTGACGTTGAGGTGGCGCGGTTGGCCCTCGATGCTGGCGCCCTGGTTGTGCCAGCTCAGGTCGTTGGGGGACAGCTTCACCTGGGAGCATCGGTTGATATGTCGCGTCACGCGGCGACACCCCATTCTCACGCTGTCCTACGGGCTGCAGCTGACGATGTCGCGCTTGCCTTATGCGAGCTCACCGGCTTGGCGTACCAGGACTATCCGGCAGCGCAGGCAGATCGACGTCCTCACCCGATCATCTGGCTGACACAGGTGCGAAAGTTGCGCCGTGACCGTAAGAGGTATCGCCAGGATGCCGAGGAGCGATCGCGAGAGGAGAGCGCTCGCGAAGCCGAGGAGTTGGCTCGAGAAGAGGAGAGCGCCCGTCATGCTGCTCAGCTCCAAGCTCGACAAGCTTCTTTGGCTGATCGGCTTGCAGAGCGCGATATTCACCCAGGTAGGTGAAATCCAGCTGTTGTTTCATCCGCGGCGGCTTTAGCCCCGTCAGAGGATGGAACGGAACTGATGAAAGTCGTGACGGGAAGTAGACTCCCGGCCATGTCCCAGACCCTTCCCAGTCTTGAGGCCCTTAACGCCCTGCCACGGGTGCAACAACCGTCGTATCCCGATCCTCAGGTCACCGCCGAGGTCATCAACCAGCTGCGTCGCTTGCCCCCGTTAGTCTTTGCCGGAGAATGCGACGATCTTCGGGCCCATCTTGGGGCAGTCGCTAACCGTGAGGCGTTTTTGTTGCAAGGCGGCGATTGTGCCGAGACTTTTGCAGGGGTCAACGCGGCGAACATTAAGGGCAAGCTGCGAGTGTTGCTGTCGATGGCGGTTGTCATGACCTACGCAGGTCAGCTACCGGTAGTCAAGGTGGGCCGCATTGCTGGCCAGTACGCCAAGCCGAGATCTAAAGACACCGAGACTCGTCGCGGCCTCACTCTGCCCAGTTACCGAGGTGACGCCGTCAATGGCTTCGAGTTCACTGCGGAAGCTCGGGAGCACGATCCCAAGCGCTTGGTCGGGGTGTACAACGCTTCGGCAGCTACTCTCAACCTGGTACGAGCCTTTGCTACCGGCGGCTTTGCAGATCTTCGCGGCATTCACGCATGGAACGCTGACTTTGTGCGTAACTCCAATGTGGAGGCTCGTTACGAGGCGCTGGCTTCGGAGATCGAACGGGCACTGGTGTTCATGATGGCGTGCGGAGTCGAAGAAGATCAGCTCTCCACCGTCGACTTCTACGCCAGCCACGAAGCCCTCCTCCTCGATTACGAGCACGCGATGACGCGGGTCGACTCGCGCTCCCAGCTGCTCTACGACTGTTCGGGCCATTTGCTATGGATTGGTGAGCGAACCCGTCAGATTGATGGTGCCCACGTGGAGTTTTTGCGTCACGTGCGCAATCCGCTGGGTGTCAAGCTTGGCCCGACGACGACCGGGGAAGAAGCCGTCGCTATTGCTGATGCCCTGGATCCTGACCACGAGCCTGGCCGTCTGACCTTCATCACCCGAATGGGGAGTAAGGCGGTACGTACTAACCTGCCAAGAGTCATCGAGGCGGTGGAGGCCACTGGACGTAAAGTGGTGTGGAGCTGTGACCCCATGCATGGCAACACGTTCGAAGCGGATAACGGCTACAAGACGCGGTCGTTTGCTGACGTGTGCGACGAGGTCAACGGGTTCTTCGACGTTCATGAGGAGTTGGGTACCTGGCCTGGCGGTGTGCATATCGAGTTGACCGGAGACGATGTCACGGAGTGTCTGGGCGGTATCGACAAGCTAGCGGAAGCTGATCTGACAAACCGCTATGAAACGGCCTGTGACCCCCGGCTGAACCGCAATCAGTCGTTGGAATTGGCCTTCATGGTCGCTGAGAGGTTGGCTGACGGCCGCATCAAGCGCAATGCCGTCAGCCCCCTGGCGAGGTTCCGCAGTATTGATCTGTGACCGAACCGAGACGTCCCTGAGGAGCTCGGTGGTGACGGATCGGTTCGGTCGTGAATATGACTGAACTGGTTGCCGCCACTTGATGCCGGCGGAAGACTGAAGGTATGAGAATTACGCATCTAGGACACTCCTGCATCCTCGTTGAAGCAGCCGGGCAGCGAGTCCTCGTTGACCCCGGTAACCTCAGCCAGTCCTGGCGCGGACTCACTGACCTGGACGCCATCCTTGTTACCCATCGCCATCCCGATCACGTCGATCCGGAGCACATCGGTGCCTTGGTTGACGCGAACTCAGGTGCGGTGGTGCGCGCTGAAGAGGGGGCTTGCCGCGAGATTCCGGCCCTTGACGCCGACCCCATTGCCCCGGGTGATGTGCTGCAGATCGGGGAGGTGAAAATTGAGGCGGTAGGGGGCCATCATGCCGTCATCCATCGTGATCTGGAACCGATCGGCAACGTCGGATACCTCATTGGCGAGGGTCTTGGGACGATCCTCTACCACCCTGGTGACGAACTAGACGAGACCCCGCGTGGCGTTGACGTACTGGCTTGCCCGGCTCACGCCCCGTGGGCTGCGATGCATGAAACTGTGGACTTCGCGAGGTCGGTGGGAGCGCGTCACGGTTTTCTCATCCACGAAGGGCTGCTCAATGAGCGAGGCTGGCAGCTGTCGTTTGATCGACATCAGGAGATGGTACCGACCACTTTCCACGATCTGCGTGACGGCCAGCCATGGGAAGTGCCGCAGGACTGATCCGAGTAGCGGGGGATTAGAGCGTGTGGTCCATGCCTAACCTCGGAGTCCAGGCCGGATCGACCTGGACTACTGGGGGCTCGGTGTGGTGCTGCGGTGCGCCGCGGCGACGACGAGGTGGACGCACGACTAAGACCATGGCGGCAAGAATGGCGATGCCGCCGATAGTGATGCGTCCGGTGAGGGTCTCACCGCCGAGACCAATAGCGAAGATGGCGCCCCACAGCGGCTCGGTGCACATGATGACGGCGGCGCGGGTAGATTCCACCCGGGCCTGTCCCCAGCTCTGCATGAAAGTCGTAAGGGTGCCGCAGATGATGGCCAAGTAGGCCAGGGCGAGCCAGTCCTCCATATGGGTGGGGGCACTCAGACCGCCGGGCAGGGCTGCAATGGTGCAGACGACGGCGACGGTGATGGTTTGATACAGCCCAAGGGATGTGACGTTGGCTGGGTTGGCGAAGCGTCCAGTCGCGACGATGTGGCCGGCGTAGGCCACAGCGGAGGCCAGAGTCAGTAGCTGACCGATACCGAATCCGCTACCGAGGGTAGAGGGATCCACAGCCAGCACCCCCATGCCGACAGTTGCCAGTGCCACTGCTCCCCAGATGGCGGTGGAAATCTTCTTGCGGAAGATCACAGCGGCCAATAGTGGTGTGAAGACCACATAGAGACTGGTGATGAACCCGTTCATGGCGGCCTGGGTGGTTCCGAGCCCAATGGCTTGAAGTAGCTGCCCGGAGGCAAAGAGCACGCCGAGCACAACCCCCTTGGCCATGGTGCGCATATTGGTACGCCAGGCCTTCGGGAAGAGGATTCCGAATGCGGCGGCTGCCATGGCAAAACGGCACGCCAGCAGGTTCTCGGGGCTCATGTGGGCATACGCACCCTTCATGACGACGAGGGTCGATCCCCACAGGGCAGCCATGAGAAGAAGAGCGGGCACAGCCAGGCGCGAAGAACGAAAACCAACCACGAATCGAATGATACGCGGGAGAATCTTCGCTTCGCAACCCTAATCGACATCAAATATTTCGTGAGACGCTGTTCATGCGGGATGATTCTCCGTGAACGGATATTCGTTCGACTGAATTTGTACCGTGCAACTCGCTTGCGGAGTATCGAGAAGAGGTGAAGTGGAAGACGAGGTAAGCGCACAACACCGTTACTACAACGATGAAGACAGCGGCGATGGCGCCACGACGACGGCGATGAACGGCGTCCTGAGCCAGCCTGGAACGGGATGCCGGGTGGGTAGCACGCCGATGTACAGGCTGTGGACGCGGCCGAGAGTGGTTGGCGGGTCGCGTCGGTGGGTGCGGACGGTCCATGGGAGACAGCGGAGAATCCGGAATTGAGACCGGTGTAGGTGGTGACATCGGAGTACCCGTGCGAGACCACGGCGGAACTGACGCCGTGCCCGGTCGTACCGGTTCGTTCCGTCGTCGGGTGGATCGATCCCCCTCGGGTGCATGAGCTATCGGATTGGCGATGACAGTATTCGGCTGGGGTGCTCTGCTCTGGAGGGTGGCCAGGGCTGGATCGTCCGTGCGGCCGGTTGCCAGTGCATGACGGACGCGGCGAAGGAGGTCGAGCAGGGCCCTCCCATTCGCGGGGCGCTTCACAGGGTCGCGGGAAGTGCAGGCACGTACCAAGCCGTCAAGATATCCTGGAATAAGCCAGGCGATATCGCGCTCAACTCGGGTGCCATTGGCCAAGTACTGCGAGGGCGCAGGAACATCCTTGTTGACGTGGGCCCACGCCACCTGAATTGGAGAGTCGCCAGTATGGGGCTTGTGTCCAGTGAGCATCTCAAAAAGCACGATGCCGGCCGAGTAGATGTCCGAACGCTCGTCGGAGCTACCGTGTGTCACCCGCTCGGGTGGAATGTAGGACACCGTTCCAATGAGCTGCCCAGATGTTGCTGACATCGTGCGGTTGCCAACGGCTCGGGCCAAACCAAAATCAGCCACCTTGATCTGACCACGATCAGAGATGAGGACGTTTTCGGGTTTGACGTCACGATGTACCAGGCCATCCTCGTGGGCGCTAGCGAGAGCCGAGATAACAGGCTCGAGGAGATCCAAAGCGCGCACCGGGGTGAGTGGCGCCTCCTGGGTGATGACGTGACGCAGGGTGCACCCAGGTACGTACTCCATGACGATGAACGGACGATCCCCCTCCATACCTTGGTCGAAAACTGACACCACATGGGGATTGACGAGCCGGGCCGCGGCCTTCGCCTCAGAATCGAATCGCTCAGCGAGTTCTGCGTCGAGGCCCTCATGCATCACCTTGACCGCGACTATGCGAGGAAGACATAGGTCTTGGGCCCGGTAGACGGTAGCCATCCCGCCACGAGCGATCTTGGACACGATCTCGTAACGACCCTCGAGGATATGACCCACTAAAGGGTCAGTGCTCATGGTCATGCTCACGATTACGCCTCACGCACGGTTGGGGAAGGAGGGGGTGCGACCCACTTCAGAGTGTATGCGTAGTCCTTCGGAAGGCACCGGAAGATGAACCGGCGAGTCCATAGGCTGAGTCCATGACCGTTGCCTCCTGGTTTCGTTCTCGCCGGTGGTCTATCTGGATTATGGCCCTGCTGTCGGCTGTAGTCGTGGGTTGTTCAGCGCCCGAGCATTTAGCTTCGGCAAGCTCGAACGCGACTATGACACCGGCGCCCGTCATGACTACCACACAGCCATCTGATGGGTTGTCCACCATTGCGGAAGACGAGCTGCCCACCCAGGCTCGGCAGACTCTCAAACTCATTGACGCCGGCGGGCCCTTCCCGTTCAGCCGAGATGGAATTGTTTACCATAACAACAGTGACGCGCTACCTCATCACAAGGACGGCTGGTACCACGAGTACACCGTTGCTACTCCTGGAATCCGCGGTCGAGGACCACGTCGCATCGTGTGCGGTTCAGACTCCGCCTGTTTCTGGACGCCGGACCACTACTCAACGTTTAAGAGGATCATGCGATGATGGCCGACATGCAGTCAGGTTCCGACCCCGAAGCCGGCGGCCCCATCGGCTCGGGCATCCTTCTTGTTGATCCGGCGCATAGTTTCGACCCTGGCAAGGTAGCGACGGCGTGGCGCGAGGCTGGGTGGCGCATCTTCCATATTAGTGGGGGAGCCGACTTGGACTCTGTTCTTGCCGGGTTTGGGCACGCCCTTTCATTTCCTAGCTGGTACGGGCACAACCTTGACGCACTGCGTGACTGCCTAGCCGACCTGGAGGCAGACACGGCGGTGATGTGGACCGGCTGGCAGCCCTTCCAGCGCGACCATCCGCAGGACTGGGGTCGGCTAGTTGAGGTCATTGGTCAGCACCTAGACGAGGATGAGGCTAACGGTTTCGCTGTCCTCCTGGTGTGAAGCTCAGGCTGCAGGGTGGCGGTATCAGAAGTGACGTTCGACGCATTGGCGAGCTAATTCCCGCAGGGCGACTCGGCCGTCCTCGGTCATCTCGACGTTCTCGAGAGCTGCGACGGCGCGATCGTGGCACTGCACAATTGTTGCCTCGACAGCCTCTCGCGCCCCACTCGTCTCGATAATGTGGCGGGCGGTGGCGACGTCGTCGTCGTCGAGATCGGGACGACCCAGCAACGATTTCAAGCGAGCGGCGTCGTCGGAGTCGGCCCGATTGAGCGCATGGGCGACGAGCACAGTCCGCTTGCCTTCCCTCAGGTCGTCGCCAGCGGGCTTGCCAGTCAATTCGGCGTCGCCGAAGACGCCGAGAAGATCGTCGCGGTACTGGAACGCCCGTCCGATGGGGGAGCCGAAGTCTGCCATTGTCTGTTGCAGACGGTCGGAGCCGCCAGCCAGGGCTACACCAATCTGACACGGGCGAACGACTGTGTAGGAGGCGCACTTGTACTCCACGACTCGGCCGACCAGGTCGAGAGCGGATTCGGAATCGGATCCCGCCATCCCTGACTGTGAGGTGACGTCGAGGACCTGGCCGCAGGTGACCTCAGTGCGCATGGCGTCAAGCAGTGGAATAGCTGCTGCCAGTTTGTCAGCGTGTATCGGGGCGGACGTGAACATCTGCGATGACCACATGAGCAGCAGGTCACCGAGCAAGATCGCGATGTCGAACCCGAACTGCTCCGCGGGCCCGTCTCCGTGGGCAGTGATATGGGCCGCCTCGAAGCGACGGTGTGCCGAACGTAACCCACGTCGAGTGTCGGAATGGTCCATGAGGTCGTCGTGGACCAGGGCGGAAACGTGCAGAAACTCGAGGCTCGCCGCAGCCTGTAACAGACCACGGGGCTCAACGGGTTGGCCTGCCGCAGCCACATGACCCCAGTAGCAGAAGGCCGGGCGTAGCCGCTTGCCGCCGCCGGTGTAATCGCGAGCGGCATCGAGAATGGGGGACAGCTCGGCGCCGATCGTGTCTAGGACCCGCTGTTCGTCGTCGAGAAAGGACAAGATCCTTGCGCTCACGGAGTCACGAAAGTCAGCGCTGACCGGAGATGACGGATCAAAGGGGTACATACCGCCAGCATAGAGGTGCCTGATGCCCAGTCTCGCGCTTATGCAGCCCCAGGAGCCGGCCGTTGCCGACCTGCTGGCCTGGGCGCAGCGTCGGAGGAACTATGCAGATCACGTGAACAGACTCGTCGGCTCTGGCATGGACAGACCACTACCACATCCTCAGCAGGCCTCGTGTGACCACAGAGCTTCGGACCATGCTGATGCACCGGCGTCCCGAACGGGCTGGTGTTCCTCGGACAGCTGAGATGAGTTCTGCTTCCTGAGCCCTACGACCGCTAGCCGCTGAGTCGGGCGGGTCAGAGCGACGTAGAGGACCCGGACGCCACCGGCGAGATTGCCGGTCTCGGCAACAATGCGCTCGGGATCGACGACTACGGCACCGTCATACTCGAGTCCTTTGGCCTGCATGGTCGTCACCGTGATGATGCGCGGATCGTCGGCAAACTCGCGTGCCTGCTCGACGAGGCCGGCCGGGCAGAGCAAACCGATCGTCCCGTCCACTGACTTGAGCATCTCGTCGAGCTGCGAGCGTACCTGTGCCCATAGGTCGTCGGTACGCACCACCGTGGGATTGACCCCAACCGACCGCACTGGCTGCGGAAGATCAGCGTCGGGCTGGACGCTAACGACCACATCGGCGGCGAGATTAAAGACCTCGGCTGGGGAACGATAGTTCTTGGTCAGAGTGAAGGTACGTGATGGTGAGTTACCGACCAACTCGTCCAGGGCCGCCTTGGTCTGGTCGGGGTGGGGAAAGGCCGACTGGGCGGGATCCCCGACGATTGTCCAGGAGGCCTGCCGACCTCGACGTCCGATCATCCGCCACTGCATGGGGGAGATGTCCTGGGCCTCGTCGACAAGGACGTGAGCGAAGGTGTCGCGGGGCTCGTTCTGGTCAATCTGCCGGGCGTCGTGGAGACGATCGCTGAGGGTGACGAGCTCCTCGGCGTCGCCTCCCTCGATAAAGACCGGAGCGTCGGCATCAGGCTCGGGGGGAACTGGGCCCAGCAGAGCCGCCAACTCGTCGAGCAGGGCCATATCGGCTATCGACCAGTTGCGCCGTCCACGTCGATCCGCCTCGGTCGGGATAGAACTGACGAGAAGCTGACGGCTTTCTTCGTCCCAGTCGGGAGTCACTGCTTCGGCGACTGCGGGATCGGCCAACCGGGCGAGGACGTCGGGGGCCGACAGGGTGGGCCACCAGGCGTTGAGGAGCATCCGCCAGGAGGCCTGGGAGGACACCAGCTCGTCGAAATCGTCCCTGGTGAGGTCATGGGCAGCGAGGACGTCGGCCGGGACCCTTGCCCACAACTGGTCGCGCAGCGAGACCTCAACGGCTTCTCGGCCGTCGTTGTAGCGGTTGCGCTTGAGGATGCGCTGGCGGGTCATCGCTAGGGTGGAGGCATCGAGGGTGAGAACCTCGCCTTTAACCGTCACTCGCAGCTGCAAGGAATCGGAGTCCGCCGGCATTGGCAGATTGACCAGTCGGGTGAGGACGCCAACCATTTCGAGGCTGCCCTTGATATTGGCAGTACGCGGCTCATCGAGACGGTCAGAGGAGAAGGGCAGGATATCCGACGGCACCTGGCCCACTGAGCGCAGCGTTACGGAGTCCTCGCCAAGGCTGGGTAGCACCCGTTCGATGTAGCTCATGAAGACCGATGACGGCCCGATAACGAGCACTCCGCCATTCTCCAGCCGAGTGCGGTGAGAGTAGAGCAGGAATGCTGCGCGGTGTAAAGCGACGACCGTTTTGCCGGTGCCGGGGCCACCCATGATCGTCGTTACGCCTTGGTAAGGGGCACGAATGGCCTCATCCTGTTCAGCCTGGATTGTCGAGACGATCGAATGCATTCGAGTGTCGCGGGCACGAGAGAGCGCTGCCATGAGAGCCCCCTCGCCGATGATCGGCAGATTTGCCTGCGAGGTGGAATCCAGCAGATCATCCTCGATGCCAAGAACCTTGTCATCGCGACAGCGCAAGATACGGCGACGAACAACACCCATCGGATCCGACGGGGTGGCTCGGTAGAAGGGTTCGGCGGCGCGGGCACGCCAGTCGATGACGAGAGGCTCATAGTCCGCATTCCGTACCCCGATGCGGCCGATGTGACGCACCTCGTCGTCAGTCAGATCAAGTCGACCGAAGACCAGACCCTCATGCTCAGCGTCGAGGACCGCTAGCCTCTTTGCTGCGTTATAAGAGAAGGCGTCGCGTTCAAACATCGCCGTACCGTCCTCTTCACGAACCCAACTAGTGCGGTCCGAGCGGTACATGTCTTGGCCAGCCTTCGCCAGCATGCGGGCTTTATTCTCGTCGATCTCCAATTGAGCGCGGACGCGGTCGACGTGGGCCTGCTCTTTGGCAATCTCGGATTCCACGACGCGGGGGTCGCTGCTCGAACTATCGTGTGCGGTCAAAGTCGTCCTTCACGAGATGTCTGTCCCTAGACGCGGTGCTCTGGGGCTAACGGTCAAGTCTACGCTCCGAGACCTCATCAGTGGAACCGTGGCTTCTTCTGGGACGCCCGGCCGCACCGATGGTTTTATTGCTCGGGCGGATATCTTCCCCGGTGAGCCTTTCGTGGGTGAGATACGCAGCTAGTGCCCCGGTAAGTAGCCGAGCCCAAGGTTCTGGGCCTCCGTGTGAAGCGGGGGAGGCTGTGAGTACCGGGGCTGATCCGCCCTGGTGCCAAACCATGGGGGGACGATCCCGCCAAGCCGACCACGCGGTGCCCAGTTCGGGAGTCGAGACGGGGCGAGTGTGGTCGTGACAGATCCGGTGGCTCTGTGCGCCATCGCACCAAGTCCACGTTTCGATTAGCCCTTCGGGCCGCCAGTCCAGCCGGTGGCTCATGCCATGATGAGCAGGAAGCTCGTCTGAGGAGCTGACAGTGACGGTGGGAGAACTCCATGGTCGAGCTGGGCGACGCCACCGGGAGCGTCGGGGGGCCGGTGCCGTCGTGTCGATGACAGCGTTCGGAGGATCACTCGGAGAGGGATCGACTACGACGCCGCGTCGAGCGAGTCGCTTATCCAGTAGGGTCAGCAGGGGTTGAAGATCAGTTGGGCCATCCGGGCCGACGAGATTCCAACAGCCAAAGATTCGGGTGACTGCCAGCCTGGTTTCGTGAGCCGATAGCTCGGCCAGCGGAGAGGGAAGATCAACGTGGATCGGCCCGGGGAGTGGACCGGGCCGGGAGGTGACCGCATGTTCTACCCCGCACCGGCGCCGGGCTTGCCACATGCCGTCTGCGTGATCGAGGACATCACGCCATCTATCGGCAGTGCGGTGTCCGTATCGGTCGCGGACGGTGTGGATTTGTGCCCCTCTGTCTGTCGGCATGGAGATATCTGCCGTACATGAACTGATTTGAGTATCGGGCTCGGTGACGAGGTCGAGTCCGATGCTTGCCAATTCAGCTTTCATTGCCCGGCCGGACTTAGCGAAAAGGTCGCGCCACGCGGAGGGGAGTTCGATGGTGGCACCAAGTTCAGGTGCGACAGGACGCGCCGCGCTCGCGCGCCAACGCGGGGAAGGGGAGATGATGGTGACCTTATGCCCGGCCCGGGCTAGTCGTAGGGCGGCGGCCAGAGCGACGAGTTCGTCTCCGATGATATGGACCGCTCCCATCGTGTCTGCGCCTCCTGTGGTGATCCGACCGGGTTAATAACCGACGGTATCGTGCCAGAGGTGAACACGGATCTTCCTGTCGTCGCCCTCCATGGAATCACCAGCTCGCCAACCACTTGGGGTGGGCTCGTATTGGCATTCAATATTGAAGGCGTCGTCGTCCATCAGCTCTCTTTGCTTGGGCACGGCCCGATTGGCACCCGCCGGGGAGTGGGGACTGATTATTCTCTTGATGCTTTTACGTATGACGTTATCGAGCAGATGGATGCCCTGAAGGTCGACAGGTGCGCCTTAGTAGGCCATTCCCTCGGAGCTCTGGTTTCGTCCATGGTTGCGCAACGTCAGCCGGATCGCATTGATCGCGTTCTGCTAGAGGACATGCCCGTATTGCGTCGAGACCGTCAGGATCCGCCTCCGATGCGGACATACGCCGACGTCATGCTTATGGAGGTTGCGGCGTTTGCTGGACGTAAGAGGTTCGACCCAAAAATGGTCTGGAAGGTCAGTCGTGAGCTACTGAAACCCCATCCCCAGTGGTGGGACGGCTTGTCTCGGATGACCATGCCGGTCCTTGCTATCGGGGGAGGCGAGGCATCGTACCTGCGTCAGGATCGGTTGCGTGACGTGGTACATGCCCTGCCTGATGCCCGGATCGTCACCATTGACGGCGGGCATCGCACTCACATCACCAAGGGTGACGAGTTCTGCGACGTCGCGGTGCCATTCCTGACGAATGGGAAGTACGTCAATCGCCGGCATAACGGGATCCAAGACATGTGAGCCTTGAGCGAACTGCGCTCAACTCGGTTGTTGAGTCGGGGGCGCTCATGGTTAAACTTGAGTCATAACGACTCAAACCGAGTCGATGCAGGAATCTGCTTAACCCTGTAGGAGTGTTGACATGGCTCGTACCTTTGACCCGTTCCGTGAAATGGACCGGCTACTCTCCGACGTCACCAGGACGCCGGCGGCTGTCGCCGTTCCCATGGATCTCTACCGTGAAGGCGACGACTACATCGTTGCGGTGGACCTGCCGGGAGCTGATCCAGCATCCATCGATATCGACGTCGACGATCGCACTTTGACGATTCGCGCCGAGCGCGCCACCAAGGTGGCTGAGGAGGTGCAGTGGTTGTCCCGCGAGCGAGCCATGGGTACCTTCGCTCGTCAACTCACCCTCGGTCACGGCCTGGCGACCGATCGCATTACCGCCGAGTACACCGACGGCGTGCTGACCCTGACGATCCCCGTCGCTGAGACTGCTAAGCCTCGCAAGGTAGAGGTCCGGCACGGCTCGACCACTATCGACGCCATGGCTGATCAGGCTCAGGTCGGCTCAGGCGAGAATCAGGAGCAGTGATCTAAGACTGGCCCACGACGGCCGGCCCCTCGCTAGGGGGCTGGCCGTCGTGCGTCAGGCATCGGTGAGGCTAGACGGTGACAGAGACCGACAGCACCAGGATCAGTCCGCAGACCGATAACACCGATTCCATCAGAGACCAAGTCTTAATGTTCTCTCCTACCGAGATACCGAAGTACTCCTTGATAAGCCAGAAGCCGGCGTCATTGACGTGCGAGAAGAACACCGAACCGCAGCCGATCGCCAACACCAGCAATGCCACGTGGGTGGGTGGCAGGCTGGCTGCCACCGGCTCCAGGATGCCGGCCGCAGTGAGGGTTGCCACTGTGGCTGAGCCGGTCGCCAATCGGACGACGACAGCGACAAGCCAGGCCATGAGTAGCGGGGAGATCGAAGACTGGGTAATGCCGTTGGCTAGCAGCTTGGCAATACCAGTGTCGACAAGGATCTGCTTAAACCCACCGCCGGCGGCGACGATGAGCAGGATGCCGGCGATTGGTGGCAGCGATGCGCCCACACTGTCGCTTATCGCGTCCCTGTCCATGCCGGAAGTCTTACCCAGGGTGACGATCGCCAGCAGGGTCGTCAGCAGCAAGGCAAACATTGGCTCGCCAAGGAAATCCCAGATGTTGCGGATGGCGGTGCCCTTGACCGCGAAAATATCGGCGAGGGCCTTGCCCATCATGAGGATGACAGGCAGCAGGACGGTCATTAAGGTGACGGAGAATTTCGGGTGGCCGGGGGCAGTACCAGAACGGCCATCCTCGTCAGCATTAAGGAAGAGGTCAGGCGCATCAACAGGTACCCACCGGGCTGCGAGCCGCGAGAACAGCGGACCAGCAACAACAACGGTCGGTATGGCAATAAGGACGCCGAATCCGAGGGTGGCACCGAGGTCAGCCTGGAGGAGACCGATGGCGGCCAGCGGGCCCGGATGCGGTGGGACGAAGGCATGCATTGTCGATAGACCAGCTAGGGCTGGGATGGCTACTCTCATGAGGGGCAGCTTGGAACGGTGGGTCACCAGCAGGATGACCGGGACGAGTAGCACGAGGCCGATCTCGAAGAACATTGGCAGCCCAATGACAGCGCCAATGAGGGCCATCGCCCATGGCAGAGCGGCGGGAGGAGCTTTGCGGACCAGGGTGTCGACGATCTCATCTGCGCCCCCGGAATCGGCCAGCAATTTACCGATGATTGCTCCCAGCGCGATGAGAACACCAACGGAAGCGACAGTCGATCCGACTCCGTTGGAATAGGCCGCCAGTATCTCCGACAGGGACATTTTCGCGATAGCTCCGACAATAAAAGAACCGATCGTTAAGGAGAGAAAAGGGTGGAGCTTAAATGCGGTAATAAGGGTGACAATGGTGGCGAAGCCAATGATGGCCGCCACAATCAATTGACCGGTGCTGGCCGCGGTTTCGAGGATGGCGGGCATTGACTCCTCCTTGAGCTCGGGATGCGGTGTCAGCCGGCGTCGGCCAACCAGGCGGCCGCCTTAGTGGTGAGTTCCTCGCGAGGAGCGTCGAAGTCGACAGTGATGCCTACCTCGTTGGCGGCTAGTGGTTCGAGGGTGGCGTATTGGGAGTCGATGAGGCTGGCCGGCATGAAGTGGCCGGCGCGAGCCTCGACCCGGGCGGCGACAACCTTGCGGTCGCCAGCGAGGTGGATGAAGACCAGATCGGGACAGACCTGTCGTAGCTGGTCGCGGTAAATGCGTTTGAGGGCAGAACATGCGACGACTGCTCCGTTGTCAGCATGTTCGGCTAGCCAGGCGGCGATATTGGTTAGCCAAGGGCGTCGGTCCTTGTCGTTGAGAGGATGACCGGATGTCATCTTGTCGATGTTGGCCTGGGGATGAAGGTCGTCGCCGTCCATGAAGTCCACACCAAGGCGGTCGGCAAGCATGGAGCCAACGTCCGTCTTCCCAGCTCCGGCCACCCCCATGATGACGATAGGTGGCACGTGGTGGTGTGAGTGGTTGACGTGCATGGCGGTCTCCCAGCAGTTGGGGTCCTCGCTGACCTAGCCCAGCGTAGGTTCTGGGATCGGATTGTACAGGCACTTGGCGGTTAAACTCATACGTTAGCTGTCGCGATAGGGCGCCTTGTCAAGGGCGTTCGCGGCAGCGAGAGCGATGGGAGTGGGGCTGGCTGAAAAAATAATAAAAAATCAGACTTTTGTACTCTGTGGGTAGGCCATTAGTGCTGCTAGTGTACTATTTAGCGGCACTAGCGATGTCCTTTGGCGTGCATCCCCTAAGCGTATCGCGTCTTATTCGTCGGCATGCGTTATCGTTCCTGTCATGCCTCAGGAATTCCTCGCTTCATCAGTGGCCAGTCGTCTGGGCGCTCGCATTGTTGACGGTGATCTACAAGCCGGTGACGTGCTGCGATTGGAGGACATCGAGCAGGAATCGGCAGCTTCCCGTTCTGTCTGCTGTGAAGCAGTCAAGATCCTCGAGTCCCTCAACCTGGTGCGTTCCCGGCGCCATGTGGGCGTGACGGTCCTGCCTTCCAACCAATGGGACGTGTTGTCACCCAAGGTGGTGCACTGGCACATGTCTGGCAACAAGCGTGAGCAGGAGATGAGCTGGACGAACGAATTGCGGATAGCCCTGGAACCCACGGCTGCTCGACTTGCAGCTGAGCGTGCTGACGGCACAGATCTCAAGGGATTACAGGACGCTGTCTCCGGTATGACTGAGGCGATCCGAAATGATGACTCGACTAGTTTCGCCAAACATGAGCACGCTTTTCACCGAAGCCTTTTGGCTGCTACTCGCAATCCGCTGTACATCGCCCATGTTCCGATGCTGCTTGGCTACTTTGCTGAACAATACGATGACCGCAACCTTACAAGTGAAGACGGGGCCGATCTCGTGCAGCACCGCGACATTCTTGACGCTATCACGATGAGTGATCCGGACGCGGCTGAGCAGTCTACCCGGGCCCTCGTCCTGGGGCTCGGACGAGTATTGCCTCAGCCCACGGTGGTGAGCGGTCCGGCCGGTGTCGCACACTAAACCGGGTAATACATCAAGCTGGCCGGGTCCGATCTGGACCGGACCCGGCCAGCTGTGCGTCAGGTCAGTCTTCGAATGCCTCCGGAGGCGGGCAAGAACACACCAGGTGGCGGTCACCGTAGGTGTTGTCGACACGACCCACCGGCGGCCAGTACTTGGCTTGGATGCGGGTGACGGTGTTGACGTCCAGGCCACGTTCTTGGTCACGCTGGATCCCCAAACGCATACCGGGGTAGCAGCCTAACTCGCGGGAGTAAGGGTGGTTCCACTCGTCGGCTACCAGACGAGCCGCTGGATGCGGAGCATTAATCAACGGGTTGTCGTCAGCCGGCCAGTGGCCCGACTGCACCATTCGGGCTTCTTCGACGATCGCCAGCATGGCGTCGCAGAAGCGGTCCAGCTCGGCGAGGTCCTCCGATTCGGTGGGCTCGACCATGAGGGTCCCAGCTACCGGGAAGCTCATCGTCGGGGCGTGGAATCCGTAGTCGATGAGGCGCTTGGCGACGTCGTCGACGGTGATCCCTGTCTCGGCAGTCAATGGACGTAGATCAAGAATGCATTCGTGAGCCACGTAGCCATTCTGTCCGGTGTAGAGGATCGGGATTTTGTCGTGGAGTCGGTGGGCGATGTAGTTGGCATTGAGAACCGCCACCTCAGTCGCGAATTGCAATCCTTTTAGGCCCATGAGCCGCAGGTACGCCCAGGAAATAGGAAGTACGGACACCGACCCAAACGGCGCAGCAGATACGGCATGTCCGTTGTGGGTAACCGTCCCGCCGCCATTGAGCGGATGCTCGTTGCGCGGGTTGAGGGGATGGCCGGGCAGGAAAGGAGCTAGGTGAGCCTTCGCTGCAACCGGTCCAACACCAGGACCGCCGCCTCCATGCGGGATGGCGAAGGTCTTGTGCAGGTTGAGGTGGCTCACGTCACCGCCGATGCGGGCGAACTGTCCCCATCCGACGAGGGCATTAAAGTTTGCTCCGTCGATGTAGACCTGTCCGCCTGCCTCGTGGACCATGTCGCAGACCTGTCGCACGCCGTCTTCATAGACGCCGTGAGTTGACGGGTACGTGATCATGATCGCAGCGATACGTCCCTCGTTGGCAGTAATCTTGGCAGCCAGATCGTCGCGGTCGATAGTGCCATCATCATTGGACTTGACGACGACTACCTTGAGACCTGCCGAAGCGGCTGAGGCGGCATTAGTGCCATGTGCGGAGGCCGGAACTAGACACACATTACGTGCGGTATCACCGCGAGAGACGTGATAGCTACGGATGGCTGCCAGACCGGTGTACTCGCCCTGGGAGCCTGCATTGGGCTGTAGGGAGACAGTGTCATAGCCGGTGAGTTCAGCTAACCAGATCTCGAGGTCGCGGATGAGGCGCAGACTACCGGCCTGGTCCTCAACCGGGGCGAAGGGGTGCATCTGCGAAAATGCCGGCCAGGTCATGGCCTCCATCTCGGCAGCGGCATTGAGCTTCATCGTGCACGAACCAAGCGGGATCATGCCGCGGTCCAGGCCATAGTCGCGGTCCGCCAAACGCTTGAGGTAGCGCATCATGGCGGTCTCGGTGTGGTAGCTGGAAAAAACCGGATGCGTCAGGAAGGAGGAGGTGCGGCGCAGATCCTCCGGCCACCCCTCGTCAGCCTGGCCACGAATCTCTTCAGTATTGCCACCCAGGAGTTGGGTGAGTTCTCGAAGCTCGTCGGCGGTAACGGTTTCATCAACCGACACCTGGAGGGTGTCATCGTCAATGAGATTGAGGGTGTACCCACCTTCGCGGGCTCGATTCCACAGTCCCTTCGCTTTGCCCTGCGCGCGTATCCGAATGGTGTCGAAAAACTGCTGATCGGCGACGTCAAGACCCCCGGCGCGTAAGGCGCTGGCAAGCTGATGAGCACGATCTGTGACCTGGGTGGCGATACGTGTTAGCCCCTTCGGTCCGTGCCACACGGCATAGGCAGCGGCGACTACAGCGAGGAGCACTTGGGCGGTGCAGATATTGCTCGTGGCCTTGTCGCGGCGGATATGCTGCTCACGGGTCTGCAGGGCCAGACGGTAAGCGGGGTTCCCGTCGAAATCAGTAGACACACCGACGAGTCGTCCTGGGATTTGTCGCTCCAGCCCAGCGCGAACCGACATGTACGCCGCGTGCGGTCCGCCATTACCCATCGGTACGCCGAAGCGTTGCGACGAGCCGACGGTGACGTCAGCACCCAGTTCGCCGGGCTCAGTCAGCAGAGTTAGTGACAGCAGGTCACACTCGGCGATGGTGATACCGCCAATTTCGTGGACAGCATCGAATACTTCGGAAGGGTTCCACAGCGCGCCGGTGCTGTCAGGATAAGGAGCGAGGACGCCGAAACAGCCTGCCTCAACTTCGGGGCGCCATGATTGCGGGTCGCGAAGGTCAACCTCGACAACTTCGATGCCAGCTGCCTCAGCGTGGCCTAGGATGACGTCTCGCACCTGGTCGAAGAGGTGAGTGTGCACCAAGAAGCGATTGGACTTGACCTTGCGGGTAGCACGACGGGCTAGCAACATCCCCTCGGAAGCTGCGGTCGCCTCATCGAGGAGGGACGAGTTCGCTAGGGCGAGCCCGGTGAGGTCGGTGATGACCTGCTGGTAGATCGTCAACATCTCCAGACGGCCTTGGGAAATTTCCGGCTGGTACGGGGTATAGGCGGTGTACCAGGAGGGGTTTTCCAGGATGTTGCGACGAATCACCGGTGGGGTAAGCGTGCCGTAGTAGCCACGCCCAATGAGGGCGCGAGTAACACGGTTTCCCGAGGCAATCTCGACGAGCTCAGCGTGGGCCGTTGTCTCGTCGGCGGCGGGAGGCAAGCTCGGGGCGCGAACGGAGGAACCCTCTTCGTAGCCGAGGACGGAGGCTGGGATGGCATCGCGAACGATCTGTTCGCGACTCGTAACTCCGACGGTCTGGGCGATGTATCGCAGGTCCTCGTCGACGGATCCGACGTGGCGGCTCGAGAAGGGGCGCGGCCTTTCGAGGCCGCGCCGATCCTCAGTGTGGTCAGCCATCATCATCACTCGGCGGTGAGCTTGAGGTAGGCGTCACGGTCCATGAGCTCGTCATCCAACTGGCCGCCGGCGACTTTGAACAACCATCCCTGCCCGAACGGATCGGAGTTGACGAGCTCGGGGGACTCGGTAATGGCCTCGTTGACCTCCGAGACGGTGCCTGTCACGGGGCTGAAGAGGTCCGAGACCGACTTAGTCGACTCAACCTCGCCAATGGCGGATCCGGCAGAGACATCGCTGCCGACCTCGGGGACGTCGACAAAGACGACGTCACCCAGGGCCTCTGCGGCGTAGTCGGTGATGCCTACGGTCACGGTGTCACCATCAACGGCGACCCACTCGTGCTCGGCGGAGTACTTGAGTTCGGACAGTTCCATGTCTGCTCCTAAGTATTTTGTGTGGGGATTGTGGTTGGGGTCAGGACCGCTTGTAGAACGGTAATTCGACGACGGTAGTGTTGAGGGCTTTGCCCCGCACATCAACGCTAAGCGAGGTGCCGGTCTTAGCGACGTCAGGATCAACGAAAGCCATTGCGATGGGATGACCCAGAGTGGGGGAGAGGATGCCGGAGGTGATGGCTCCGACCGTTTTGCCCTCGTTCACGACAGCATATCCAGCACGCCCAGCTCGGCGCCCTTCCCCGGCCAGCCCGACTAACATACGATCGGTAGTGGTATCGCGGTTCTCGAGGGCGCAGCGACCGACGAAGTCGCCCTCCTTCTTGAAATTGACGACTCGCCCAAGCCCGGCTTGAGAGGGATGGATGTCGGTGCCCAATTCGTGTCCGTAGAGAGGCATCCCGGCTTCCAGGCGCAGAGTGTCACGGCAGGCGAGACCGCACGGTGTGAGATCCTCGCCGCCAGCGTCCATGAGGAGCTGCCACAGATGCTCGGCGGCTTCGGCCGGAACGTACAGCTCGTAGCCGTCCTCCCCGGTGTAACCGGTGCGAGCGACGAGCACGGGGAAACCATCCAGTTCTCCGGTGAGGCAACGGTAGTACTTGACGTCGCGGACCTCGTCGGAGTCGAGGGTGGTATTAGCCTTCTGGAGGGCCGCCAGCACGATCGTCACAGCTTTGGGGCCTTGCACGGCGACGAGGGCGGTCTGGGCTGACTCGTCTGTGACGGTGACGTCGAACCGTGCACAGCGCTTGGTGAACTCTGCGAGATCAGTTTCGGCATTGGCAGCATTGGCAACGACGAGGTAGTCACCGTCAGGCAGGTGGTAGGTCACGAGGTCATCAACGACACCTCCCTCGTCTGTGAGTAGGAGGGAATACTTCGCGCGGCCTTCCGCCACAGCGGAGAGCTTGCCGGCCAAGGCGTAATCGAGGGCAGCTCCAGAATCAGGGCCAGAGATCCTGATTTCTCCCATGTGGGATAGGTCGAAGATGCCGGCATTCTTGCGGACGGCGTGGTGTTCGGCCAGGTCGGAGGAGTACCGCACGGGCATGTTCCAGCCCGCGAAATCGGTGAAGGATGCTCCGAGGCTCTCGTGTACGGCCGCCAGTGGTGTACGTCGAAGCGTAGTCATGCTTCGAAGTATGGCATGACGAGGGACCGTGTGCTTGCTCGTAGGGAGAACTGAGGAAGTAGACTGAGCGGCGTACGACGGAGTCCATTCCAGCGAACTCCGCGGCAGGTCAGGTAGGAGTTCGAGATGCCCTTGTCAGCAGAGGAGCAGCGGCGGCTCGCCGAGCTTGAGGAGGCGCTGTCCACCGACGATCCTGACTTCGCCCGATCCTTCTCTCGGCGTGCTTGTGCGACTCGTCGTCCCCACGCCAATGACAATGTTTTGGAGCAACGGCGCATGCGGCGTCGTCGGGCCCAACGCCGTCAGATTCCTATCGGGTCTGTCATGATGCTGTTGGGCCTGATGGGCGTTGTCGGTGGGGTGGTCCTCAAAAGCGGTGTTCTTGCGGTCGTCGGTTTCGCTATTATGGCCGCCGCCGTCGGGGTATTGCTTTCAACTGGTGACGGTTTGATGCCACGGAGCAGCAGAGTTGGGCTACGTGGGGGACAACGCGAGCCCAACTTCGAATCTTTCACCGCTCGAATGGAAGAGCGTTGGCGTCGACGTCAGTCGCGGTGATGTTCTGTCGTCAGTCGCGGTGACTCTCACTTCTTGACAAGGGATGTCGGCAACCAGATCGCCAACCAGTGTGGTCTGGGGGTGTGAGTCTGTGCCAGCCAGTCCCTGACTGTCCCGAGGTCATCGATGCTGGAGTCGTAATGACCAGCTTTGCCCGACCAGCGGTCCCTCTCCTCTGCCAAGGCCAGCTTGTTGACGGCCTCGGCAGTGTTCGGATCCATGTCCGTGGTCAAGGCGATGGCCTGACGACGCGGGGTGCCGTCGGGCCAGGCCAGACCATGGTCGATCCACAGGTCGTGGGCTTCTCGCCAGATGTCGGCTATTGAGCCACGGGTAATTCTGCGTCGGGAGACAAGCATACGGATGAGCATTGGTAGCACGAGTATGACGAGGACGACGAGGACCGCGATGAGAGGTGCCCAATTGAAGCGTTCCTGGTCGGTGGCGCTGATCGGCGCGGGGCTACTGGTGGGTGTTGGAGTGTCTGCAGCCGATGGAGATGGTTCAGGTGAAGCTGGGGTGGAGGTCTGTGCCGAAGGAGTCGGGGATGACGATGGGGCGTGGGATGGGGAAGGAGCCGTGGTTTTCTTGTTGGTCCAGGCTGGAGCCGGCGCTACCGCTGCGGTTGGCTCGAACCTGACCCATCCGTAGTTTTGGAAGTACAATTCGGGCCAGGCGTGCATCTGGTTGGTACGCACTTTCCAGGTGTGTCCTGCGTGGTTGCCCGGAAGGAACCCAACGGATACCCGTGACGGAATACCTTCAAGCCGTGCCATGAGTGCCATCGACGCCGCGAAGTGAATGCAATAACCGCGGCGGGTGTGCAGCAGGAAGTTTTCCAGTATCTGATAGCCGTCACCTTCGGGTGCGTTGATGTCGTAGTGGAATTGAGCGCTGTCACGAAGCCAGTTTTGAATCGCGATGGCCTTGGCTACGGGGGTAGATTTTCCCTTGATAATTCGGTTAGTCAACTCCCTTATGTCGGATGAAACATTGGCGGGAACTTCGGTGTACACCGCGTTACCTGGGGTGCTGACCTTCGCGGTATCGAAGGTTACCGGGTCGGGATCGGGCTCCTGCGCCGAGATGCTGTATTGCATATCTGCGGCCGCGTGGTCGTGATCAGCAGAGGTTGAGACAATCGCCAGGCTCTGCGGGTCCCACGCCCAGGTCTGATCGACGTCCGCAGCAATTGGTCCGTATGGCGCGGGCAAATATTGGGAAGAAAACTTGGTGATACTGACGTCGACGGTGTGAGTCTGTGACGGGCCGGACAATCCCGGTACAGACCCGGGGGCAGAGTGTCGCAGATCAACTGGCATAAGGCCCCAGCCCCGGTCAGTCATCTTCGGCAGGGAGGTCATGCGCAGGTATTCGCCGTCGGGGCTATTAGTGGTGTAGTCGATGACTGATGCCGTCGATGTGTTGTGGAGATTGCGACGCAGATCCATGGTTGGATCACTCATCTGTACCGGGCTCGACGGGGCCGCTGCCGGGCGAGTGAGGTCAAGGTGTCCCCAGATCGGTGCGATTGCGGCGAGAACCGTAGCGATTGTGATCGCGATAGCGCTGAAAATGGCTGCGGCCAGCCATGTCAGAGGGCCACCTCCTCGAAGCGCATGGTCGACGGTGAGGATGATGAGCCAGCCCGTCGCGACCAGGGCGGCGCTCCACCACGGTGTGTCGTGTCTGATGACGAGAACAGCCGCAAGATGGATAGCTAGCAGTGGGGCGAGAGACCATCCTGGGCTGTCGAGAGTGATGGTCAGCAGGTCTGCCACAACAGTCAGAACCCCAATCACGGTTGTCGTCAACCAGATGACCCCGACTGACGGCGGAAGAGGCCCACCGGTCGTCTGGATCAGAGTGAGGGTGTCGCGATACAGATGGAGGGTATTAAAGGGGAATGAGCCGGAGGAGTCGACCGCAGATGCACTGATGCTTCCCATCATCACGACGATGATGATGACGAGGATGGCTTGCGCGCTTTGTACCTCGGCGTGGTCCCAGTGGTGGCGTCGGCACAGCAGGCCGAGAGCCTCGAGGAGGATGGTGATGGCAACCGGCCCGATCCAGAAGGACGGATCGGTGGTGAGCCCGGCCAGCGAGAAGGTGACCAAGACCATGGCCATGGCTACCGCGACGTGAATCGCCGGGTAGTGGGAGTGCTCAGGCGCCTCAGCTGGAGCGAGGCGCTCGGGCAGGTGGGTAGGGGGTTGAGCGGCGCGACGTGGGTTCCTCATAGAGTTACCGTCCTTGCGGTCTGCAGCAAGCTTTGCCATGCCGAATCGATGGAGGTGCGAGAATCGACAGGAACGACCGTCCACCCGGCATCAGCCAACTCGGCAACGGCGCGCTCGTGAGCCTCGGCTTGTTTAAGGGAGCTGCGGAACCGTCGAGCGGTGAAGGTATCGGGATCTAGGGCAAGAGCGAGACCAGCGACCCGATCTCGTCTCAAGTCCACGAGGGGATCAATATCGGATGCGTCTAACCGGCCGAGGATGGCAATAGCTGGGCCGTCAATTCCTTGGCATGATTCCACAGCCTTGGTCAGGGTGGTGTCGGGGCGCAGCGGCTCGTCTACGAGGGCATCGAGAACATCGCCCTCGAGCACGCCGGATGAGTCACACACCTGGGTGACGTATCCATCGGAAGTCAGACGTGTCGAGATGGATGCCACTGCATTGACGGCCCATTCAAAGGAAGCGTCGGGGCCAGTGCCGGCATGATGTCGAGCCCGAGAATCCAATACGACGACGACGGATGGATTCCAGGCCTGCTCTTCTCGTCGGACCATGAGCTCCCCGCGGTGAGCGGTAGAGCGCCAATGAATACGTCGCACGGAATCTCCGGTATGCCAATCGCGAACCATGGCGTCGTCGGGGCCACGTCGTCCGGCATTGGCCGCTGAGGGTCTGGTGTCGAATCCCTGACTACCGAGGTCTCCGGAGGTGCCCAGATCGACGATCCTTGGCGTGACAACGACCTCGGCAATCTCACCGAGTTGGGTGTGACGGCAGGCCATGCCAAATGGGTCGACGGTGCGCATCATGACGGGACCGATCGCGAATCGCCCACGTGTAGTAGGTATGACTGGGGTCTGGATGGTGGCCGTTGACCATCGCGGCTGGCCAAGCGGGGCAGGGATGGTATCGGTGAATCGGGCTGCTCCGAGTGGTAGCCCGCCACGACGCTCCACCGTGACGATTTCACAGGCTTGGGAGCCTAACGGCATCCGCACCGGGGCGAGACTCCGGGAGGCCTGCACGCGTGGTCGAAGCCATGCGACGACAGCTATGGCCATCAGCGGCAGCAGGATGAGGAGAAACCCAATTCTTGCTAGGTCACGCTGGTCAATGCTGAGGCCGATGGTCGTGAGGACGATCCCGACGATTTCGACCGTGCGTCCGCGTAGCGTGAGCAACCCTCGATAGCGACGGGCGCTGGACGTTGAGGCGGCGCTCATCGGTGTTGACGTGGCCGCTCAGGCAGGGGAACCTGACGCAGAATCGACTTAATGACCGACTCAGCTGCCCGGGCAGTCTCGTGGCCGGCGACTCCACTGCGCCCAGAAAAGACCAGTCGGTGGGCCAGGATCGGGGCAGCGAGAGCCTGGACGTCGTCGGGGATGACGTAGCCGCGTCCGCTCATGGCTGCACGAGCTCGACACGCACGGACCAAGTGGAGGGCTGCGCGGGGAGAGGCTCCCAACCGGATGCTCTCGTGTGAACGGGTGGCGCCGATGATATCGAGAATGTACTCGTGAATCTCGGTGGCTACATGCACCCCGAGTACGGTCGACATGATCCATCGGATCGTCTGAGTGTCGGTAACTGGTCTGATCTCGTCAAGCGGTGAGGCGGCGCCATGGTGCTTGAGTATGGCAAGCTCTGCCGACCGCGTCGGGTAACCCATAGTGATACGAGCCATAAAGCGGTCACGTTGGGCCTCTGGCAGCCGGTACGTGCCTTCCATCTCAATGGGGTTTTGGGTGGCCATCACCATGAACGGGGCTTCAAGGGGATGAGTCTGGCCATCTGCTGAGACCTGACGCTCTCCCATGGCTTCAAGCAGAGCTGACTGGGTTTTAGGAGAGGCGCGGTTGATTTCGTCACCGACCACGATGTTGGCGAAGATTCCACCGGGCTTGAAGACGAATTCGCGCTTCTCTTGGTCGTAGACGCTGACGCCGGTGATGTCTGAGGGAAGCAGGTCCGGAGTGAATTGAATACGGTGAACGGTGCAGTCAATGGCGTGCCCTAGCGCTCGAGCGAGTGTCGTCTTACCGACACCAGGGATGTCTTCGACCAGTAGATGTCCCTGGGCGAGAAGGACAACAAGTGCGGTGTCGATGCGTTCGCTTTTTCCCTCAATCGCTCCTGCGACGGCCGATCGAATCGCGTTAGTGATGGCTACCACGTCATCGATTGATGCGGCGTGCGGCTCGACATCGTCACGAGGCTGAGCGTGTGCCGGAATGACCGGCCGTGTTTCTCGGTAGCTCAACGGAATCCTCCTGGCGTGCACGGCAATGACCGGAGCCCATGCTATCCGGACCTGATGCCGCTGATAACTCCGTCGCGGCGGGAGCTGTGGAGCAGGTCCGAATGATCTGCTCAACTTCGTGTCGATTTTCCTTGTCGTCACTTGACGGCCTTATGGCGCGGCGCAGGTGGGGATAAGTGGCGAATGGGCTATCAGGGAGGTGACTGGGTGGAGCGTTGTGGAGTATGGTGGAGGTAAGTGGAGGAGATCACCTCGATCGTGGAGCAAGGAGGTGCCCGGTGTTTCTGGGTACGCACACTCCCAAGCTCGACGAGAAGGGCCGCTTCTTCCTACCGGCGAAGTTCCGCGACGAGTTGGACGATGGGTTGGTCATCACCAGAGGCC
>ERZ1464589.30-NODE-30-length-39383-cov-24.155767_pt1 | contig 39383 bp, 29 predicted proteins | sample MGYA00564003_ERZ1464589 | MGnify/ENA primary metagenome ERZ1464589 (study PRJEB39283, sample SAMN07832870) | human skin metagenome | isolation source: Scalp | host: Homo sapiens | place: India: Bengaluru | collected 2015-03-06 ...
TGAACTCATTGAGGCGATCAGCGAGCGATTGGGAGGTCTCCATGACTGACCTCGTACCGGTAGGAGCAGGGCCCCGGCTTGAGCCCTTCGCCCGAGCTGGAGTCCTCGAAGCCAGTGACATTCATTTAGCCAATCTGGTGTGCCGCATCGGCGGCGAGACCAACTCCGACGTCAGCCTCGCCATCGCTTTATCGTGCCGTGAGCTTCGGCGCGGTTCGGTCTTCTGGGACCCTCATGAGATCGCAGACGTCGTTTGTCGTCAGATTCTTGATCCTGCTATTCCAGACATCGACAGCAGCGATCAGGCGGCCCTTTTCGCGGAATTGGAATGGCCACATCCAAGCGAGTGGCTGTCGATGTTAGAGGCTAGTCCCGTCATTGCTGGTCGTGATGATCCGCTCAACCAGTTGCCAGCTCGTCTTGACGAGGGTCTGGTCTACCTAGAGAAATACTGGCAAGCAGAACACGATGTCGCTCGCGATCTCGCTGCCCTCGCTGCGGATCCACCAAGCCAAGGCCCAGTGTTCGCCGACGATGTTGTTTCCGGCGTCCGTGATGCGCTAGAAGCCTCCGGAACCCCGCTGGATCCAGCCCAAGCCGATGCTGCCGTCGCAGCAGTTACGCACCGCATTAGTGTGCTTGCAGGTGGCCCCGGAACCGGTAAGACAACCACGGTATGTGCCCTCTTAGCTGCCTTGCAACAGGCTGACCCTCATCTTGGAGCCGTGGCTCTTGCCGCTCCCAGCGGCAAAGCGGCGGCACGCCTGCGTGATTCAGTTTCGCAGGTCTCCAAACGAATGCCTGATGACCTGAAACCAATTGTTGCTGACGCGACTACTGTCCACTCACTACTGAAATGGCAAGGGCCGGGAACCTCATTCGGATATGACGAGCAGCACAAGCTTCCATTCGGAGTCGTCGTTGTCGACGAGGCGTCAATGCTTTCTCTGCCTCTAGCCGCTAGCCTCCTGTCTGCAATCGGCCCTGGAACCCGCCTGATCCTCGTCGGGGACCCGGGGCAGCTTGTCTCGGTGGACGCCGGTAGTGTCTTGGCTGACATCGTTTCGTCGGCTGATGCCCTCCACACGCGGCTTCCTGTCACGATCCTCACCCGCAACCACCGCTCGGGAGGAGATATCGCACAACTGTCGGAGGCGGTACGCGAGGGAGACAAGAGCGCTGCGTTGGACGTATTGGCGACGGCTGCTGAAGTGACACATGGCTCACCTTCCCTCGACGGCCTCGTTAGAGACAGCGATCATCGCAGCATTACGTGGATCGACGCTGACCCGGCGAGTATCACCATGGCCGATCTTCCGGCGGTAGCGGAGGTGATTGCACGCACCGGGGCAAGAATGCTTGAGCTCGCCCTAGCCGGCGACGACGCTGCTACTCTCAAACTCGCCGACGACCACCGGTTGTTGTGCGCTCACCGAGAGGGGCCATACGGAGTAGCTGAGTGGTCTCAGCGTATGGTTGCTGTGCTTTCAGATGTCTTGCCTGGCATTGACCAAAGCCGGTGGGCTCTCGGCGAAACTGCGATAGTGACGCACAACCTTGCGCAGCTGGGAGTCAATAACGGTGACTGCGGCGTCGTCGTTGAAACAAGGCCCGTCCCCACGGTGGCTCTACCCGGACCCGGTGGAGCACCCAGACGGTTGCCCTGTTCCCTCATCCCATCGCTGCAACCCCTGCAGGCCATGACGATTCACAAAGCGCAGGGCAGCCAGTTCAAGGACGTGACGGTAGTCCTGCCACCGCCCGACTCGCCCCTCCTCTCTCGTGAGTTGCTTTATACCGCCATCACGCGGGCACGTGAGCACCTCACCGTGGTGGGCACAAGGGAGTCTGTGGAGCGGGCGATTGATAGAGCTAATGATCGACGTTCTGGGATACAGCGCCGTTGGGAAGAGAATCGCACGTTCTGATGAGACCAAGCTTCCAAGGTCGATGGGCTGTTCGCCCTCAGTGGGCTGATAGGTCAAACCCGCTCTCTGGCTCCGGGAGTCGGTTCTCCACCCACGCGTCAATAAGAGCTCTTGCTATGGATAGGGTCGGCGGTAACCGCAGACACCCGGCATCGACCTGGTCGGATACTTCCTGACGGCTGAGAAAATCAGCCTCTGCTAGTTCATCGTGGCCGACATCGATGGTTCCGGTCGCCCGAGCTACGTAGCCGAACATGAGCGATCGGGGGAACGGCCATGCCTGCGATCCGATGTAGCATGCCGAGGTGATTGTCAGAGTTGTTTCCTCGGCAACTTCGCGCACCACAGCATGCTCTGCCGGCTCGCCGGCCTCGACGAATCCAGCCAACACCGACCTGCGATGCGGCTCCCAGGAACGTTGACGGGCAAGGACGATGCGGTCCTCGTCGTCCAGAACTGCGGTAATAATTGCCGGGTCTATACGTGGGAATACGTGATGACCCTGGGGACAGACCCGAGCCGGCCCACCGCTCGTAATGCGGGTGGTCTGTCCACATCGCGGGCATAGCGGGTTGCTCTCATGCCAGGCCAGTGTTGCAACCGCCGACATGACGAGTTCCCGATCAACCGGAACAAGATCAACCGCGCGCAAACTCCGAGCTTCCGGGCGCGGCTCACTAGTACGCCGGGCGAACCAGGGCACACCATCAATGACACCAAGCAGTAGATCGTGCTGATCGTCGCGCTCGCCCTCAGTCGGAACCGCGACCACCCGGCCGTGAGCTAAGACGACCTTGTCATAGGGATCAATAAGCAATAATCGGGCAGCCGGATCATCCCACCGAGCCCGATTTGCTTCGCTATCGTCCCGATCGGCATGACAGCGATCTAATAACGGTCGCCCGACGATCTGGGTATCACTGGTCCTACTCACGGCGCCCCCTCAGCCCGTTATGAACTATCTGATCGTCACGCGCCAGACGCATTTTACGCTGACCCGTCCCTGTCCGACGATGCCGTCAAAATGGCTGCCACCTGGTCCGCATTTAAGAGAGGCTCGGCGCTGATAGTCTCATTTGCACCGACGTGATGGAACACTGCTCGCACCTTTGAGGGGTCGATACCCCTCGCCTGCGCCCACGCCAATCTGTAGATGGATAGCTGGAGTGGGTCTGCTGAGCGAGGTGGCGAAGTCTTCCAATCAATGACGAGCTCATCTCCAGGGTGATCCGGGTCAGCGACGACGGCATCAAGACGACCACGCACGACCGTTTCACCGATCGTCATGACAAATGATTTTTCTATTGCCAGCACGGTGGCTCCCGCCCATCGACTCTCTTCAAAGGCCTGGCACAGGCTTTGAAGCACATGACCGGCGACACTACCGGGCTGAGACGCGATGACCTGCGAGGTAATGCTTTCCCCGTCAAACTCCGCGATCTCCTCGACATCGAACAGTGGAATCGGCTCTGCTGGCGCGAGCCGTTGACTCACCCACTCGTGGAATGCCGTACCAATTCCGGCTCCCCTGTCAGCTGGCCGAGGCATTGGACGACGCAAATCATCCCGGAATGCCTGCGGATCGGCGTGGAACCTCACCAGCTGCGAGGCGGTCAGGCGAGGCGGAAGCGCAACCTCATCCTGCAGATCGATGTGTCGTCTCGCATCTGTGAGCAGAGCCTCAGCGTCAGACCGCCAGGCCTTCACCCGCTCGGCCTGCCCAGGATCATCTATGGGCCGAGAATCATTGTTGATGGGGGCGTGGTACACATCTTCAGTGATCACAGGCCAGGGCGTGCCAGTCTGAACGTCGTCGTCAAGACGTTCACCGAAGTCCGGCCACGCCATTCCAAGCATGTCGGCAAGAAGGTCTGCATACCGCCCTGGCCCTAAATTACCCTTGCGACGTGGGCGCCATTGATGCCACGACACCACTAATCGTTCTTTGGGACGGGTAAGGGCCACATAGGCGAGTCGGGCCTCAGCCCACTGGGAATCCTCCTTGAGTGCCGCTACGTACGCTTTAGTGTCTGCGACACTTCCCGACGCTGGATGGCTAATGTCGCTGGCATCTCCTCTAGCGAAAGAAGGCAGGACAGCAGCCTGCGAGGTGAAGTTGTCTGGAGTCGACGTTGACGGAAACACGCCTTGAGCCATGTCAGGGATGATGACCAGCGGCCATTCCAGGCCTTTGGCCCCATGAACCGTTGACACTGTTACGGCGTCTCGGTCGTCGGTAGCGGCTCGCGGAAGCCCGTCACCAACATCTTCTTCAGCCGCTAACCAAGCGACGATTCCTGCAGTCGTCATAGCGGGATCGCTGCGACGAACCTCGCGTATCGCATTCCAAAGCGCATCCAGGTGATCTCGCCGAGCTGCGCTCCGGTGCGGATCGTCGGCAGCCATATCGTCGATAAGTCCTGTAATGGCCTCGATGCGCAGAACCAAGTCGTCGGGGCTATCCCCCTGGTGCGCGTCAACCTCGACGATTTCGGCGCATACCCTTTTCAGCGCACGTTGCAGTCGTTCCTGCCCACCTAGTGGTCCTTCCATCACGGCGTCAGAGAGGTGGATCTCGACATCATTGGGATCTAGCCCATCATCCTTAGCACGAGACTTCGCCAGAGTGCGGGCGCGTCGATACACCACCGCCAGGTCATCAGTGCTGAGTCCAAGACGTGGTGCGGCAAGCAGAGTCGCCATCGCGGCATCGTCGTGACGATCCACCAACAACCGAAGATGAGCGACCACCATAGCAACGTCCGGGAGCCGAAGCAGTCCAGACAAGTTCGCCAATCGCACCGGGACATCACGAGTGGTTAGGGAGTTATAGAGGTCGGCAACGTCTGAATTGCGCCGAACAAGGATTGCGGCATCAGACCAACGTGCGATGGTGCCACGCTCCTTAGCTTCCACCAAGATATCGGCGCACGCCCGACATTCCTTAGCCCAGTCAGGATATGCAGCCACCGTTACTTCGCCAGGTCGATTCCCCTCGGGCGCGATGAGCGGCTGCCCGACTGCCACCTCCGCCCGATCGTCGGCCGACCCATCATCGTCAGACGCCATCGCCGAAGACAGACTTTTTCGCAACTCTTCGGATGCCACATTGGCCGCATTGATAATCTGATCGGCGCATCTGCGGTTAGTTGCAAGAGAGAGCACCTGAGCCGGCTGTCCCGCCCCATCTGGAAAGCGCCTGTGAAATTCCAGGATATTGCTGGCGGCCGCACCACGCCATTCATAAATGGCCTGAAGCGGATCGCCCACAGCCATCACCGGGTGACCCATCCCATGAGCCGGGTCTGGGCCCGAAAACAGCGCAGCGAGCACATCAGCCTGAGCCGACGATGTGTCTTGGTACTCGTCAAGGAGGACAACCCGGTATCGAGCCCGCAGATCCTCCCCCACCCGCTGGTGATGAGTTACTAGATGGAGAGCCTGAACCATACGGTCGCCAAACTCGACTAAACCACGTTCTTTCTTGAGATCCTGATAGGCAGCGACGAGATCGAGAAGTTCTTCGCGTTCATCTACTCGCGAAAGCCATTTATCGACATCAGCGTATCTATCTCCTCCCTTTTTGGTTGGAGCGTCGAGGAGCATCTGACGCCACCGGGCATCAGCTCGCCTCACCTTATCCGGACTCGCATCGTGTGAGGCCATGGCCCCAGCCAGTTTCACTACAGCTTGAGCTATGGACGTTGGCCCCATATGGGTAGCGGCCAGCGGAGCCTTATCGAGCCCCATGACAACTTCTGTCGCGAGCTGGTAAGCCCGGGCGCCAGTTATGAGATGCGCCCTCGTGTTAATACCGTCCCAGGCTCCGTAATCATTTACTAGTGTCCCCGCAAAACTGTCATAGGTCACCACCGTCGGACGGGGCTGTTCTGGCTTCAGCAGGCCTACTCGAGTGAGATTGGATTCAATGCGCTCGGATAATTCCGCAGTTGCCTTGTTGGTAAATGTCAACCCCAGAATTTCCTCCGGGCTTACTAGTCTGCTAGCAACCAGCCATACCACACGAGCGGCCATCACCGTCGTCTTACCCGTGCCTGCTCCAGCGATAACCACACAGGGTTTCAGTGGAGCTTTAACCGCTCGCTCTTGCTCGGCGGAAATGGGAATGCCGAGCAGCGTTGCCACGTCGACGTCTTCAACCGGGGCGTTATCAGTCAAGATCGTCATGAGATATTCCTTCGTTGGTTAGAACCTGCCGTCGCCGGATCCATCGGTACCAGCGCGGGGCATCCTGCTCGAGCGGGACAGTGACCGCAGCCTCTATTCGCAACTGCGGGATACTCACCCGAAGTAACAATTCTCAATGCCTTATCGACACTGGCCTCAATCCAGTTACGACAGCCGTCAACAGGCCCAGATCCGTCAGGCCAAGGCACATCAACAAGGCCACTTTGGTACTCGATCTTCGGACTTGTGTGACCTTTACCTGCGCCGATCCGAAGATGGACCAATTCCGCACCGCTGACCATGGTCGTACCTAAGGCCTCGACTCCACCAGATGCGACGACAGCTTGGTAGACACCAATTTGTAGGCGGTGGGATTGCTTTGTCTCGTCGGTCTGGCTGACCCCGGTTTTGAGATCCACCACGTAACACGCACCTTCAGCGTCGCGCTCGAGCCGATCGATACTGCCGCGCACCCGCGCTATACCGGACGGGACCTCGATCGTGCCATTCACCTGCACCTCGGTTCCGATGAGTTGACGATGACGCGACTGCAACCAGCCGTCGAAGCGCTGCACCGCCATTTTCGCGTCCGCTAGTTCAGCGCTTCGCTGCCATTCCGCCGACAACTCGATTTCAGGCCATGCCGCTTCCAAGTCAGCCAGGGCGTCAGGTAGCGACCACTGATCCATATGTTCTGCACAGATCCGGTGCACAAGGGAGCCAATATTTGCCCGAAGCGCTGATCCGCTACTGGCACCGGCACGGCGAGTCATAAACCATCGTCTCGGGCAGGTGAGCAATTCCCCAATATGGGACGCGCTGAGCTCTACCTCCCCGGCCACGTCAGCCTGGCGAGGGGCTCCTTGGCGCCACCAGGTCTCCGGGGCAGCTTGTGGCACCAATCGCCGCCCTTGGTACTCCTCGTTGCGCAAATCATCAAGCAGCGTTTGGGCTTCGGCTCGAACCAGCGGCGATTCAGTCTCATCACCGATAACGCGACGCAACTCGCCGACAAGTTCAGCGAGACTAGCGAAGTTCAGCGAATCAGCATTGCCCTCGAGGTGAGGAAGTCCAGTGACTAGCCCAGAGGGACGTATCCCCTCCTCAGCAGACTCGACCGAACACAACAGCAGTTGTTGGCGCGCCCGTGAACATGCCACAAGCAATAGCCTGGTTTCCGCCCGAAGGTTTTCTGACCATCCAGGAGCTGCTACCAGGCCGTCGGGAGACCAGCGGTCTGCACGAACAAGGGACCCTGTATGGTTATCAGCCGGCCAATTACCTTCTTCGAGTCCACACACAGCAACGATGTCGAACTCGCGCCCCTTAACGCGGTAGGCCGTCACAACGCTCACACCATCACGATCCTCATCGGATTCACGTGCCCGATCAGCTGGGATCTGCTCTTGCCGCACTACTTCGATGAGACGCCGACCACCTGCAATTCCCGCCATTGTTTGAGCACTCTCGGCCATGTCAAAAAGCGAGCACAAGCCATCCAGATCGCGGTCAGCAGTCGAATCTCCGGCCAGGGCCCGACTACGCAACGATGATGCCCACGAGCTCCCGTGCCATAAGGCCCACAAAGCTTCATGGCAAGTGGCACCAGCACGCAAGCGATCCGCGGCACGTTGCACCCGCTGAGCCATCATGGCTAGCGGCCGGGCGAGGGCTCGTAAGCCTGGAGGCACCGAGTACACCTCGCGTGCAGTGGCGAGTTCCCCCTTGTTGGCATCCTCAGATCGACTGACGTCGTCAACTCGCTCGGACTCCTCAGCCACCGTGACCGTCGGATCAACACCCAGCTCTTCCAGCAGCGGCCAGTCGACGTTGACGCCGCGCACCAAGCGACACCAGGTTTCTAATCGATGAACGACGCTGCGATCGATCCCTGCTAGTGGGTTTGACAGGAGTGTCGCAACGTCTCGATCACTGGGTTGTGCCCCCGATGCGAGGGCCACTGCAATCTCCAACGCGTTCAAGATCTGCGTGACGGCGTGGATGTCCGACAACGCATATTCATCACGCGATCTCTGGACCGGAATACCTTCGGCCGCAAGTATCGTCGCAATCACACCTAGCTCACCGCCGTGGCGTGTGACCACTGCCATGTTCCGCCACGCCACACCGTTAGCGACATGGCCGTGACGGAGTGTGCCAGCAATGTTTCTCACCAATCGCGTGATGCTAGAGCCTCGCAGTGCCGCCACCGTTCCTTGCTTAGCGGAGATGCTGTGGTTGGCACGGCGACGTAGCCGACTCGATGAGGGCACCACAGGCATCCCAGTTCGCAAGCTCTCAACAACCTCAGCGATATGTTGGCTGTTACGGTAATCCGTTGTCAGATGGTGAACCGACACATCGGGGAACTCGTCGATAACGTCGTCAAGCCGTTCCGCTGCTGCACCGCGGAACCCATAAATCGTCTGGTCAGGGTCCGCGGTCAACACACAGGGGACGTGGCATCGCGCGATCTGAGCGAGGAGGCGAATCTGGGAAGGATCACACTCTGTCAGGTCATCACAGATCAGAAGCTTGATCCGTGATCGCACCGCTATAGCGGCTCCGGGCCGAGTTAACGCAATTCGAGCCCGATGCACAGCCTCGGCATAGTCGAGTGATCCTTCCAGATCAAGAACGTCCAAGTAGTCGGCCAGGAAGGGCCCCAATACTCGCCATTCGGGCACCCCCCACGTGATGCCCGCGTCAGTCAAGTCTTGCGGGTCACATCCTTCCTGTCGCAAACGCGCTGCCATTACCCGGACATCAGAGGCAAACTGAGCCGTACCCGCACAGGTCCGTAACTCGTCCGGCCAGTCAGACATGTCTCGCGCCGCGAGCAGTTCTCTCATCCGAAATTCCTGCTCCGGTGCCGTGAGCAACCGCTGCGACGGAGAGGCAACGATGCGACGGGCGAGAGCGTGGACCGTCATAACCTGGGGTTCTAAGTGAGCACCTCCGAGTCGACGGACCAGCGCCGTACGCAAGGCCTGAGCTGACGACCTTGTTTGAGCCAACACCAAGACACCAGACAGCAGCCCCCCGGAGGCAACATGCCGCGCTGCAATTTCGAGACATAGACTCGTCCGCCCTGTACCCGGCCCTCCCATGACGAGGACTGTGCCAGCCTCATCGGTGAGCGCTCGAGTCTGAGGGCCATCCCAACCGTGCATGACACACATCCCACCACGTGTTTCCGACAGGGTTGGTGAAGTCCAATGTCGATGACACAGAACAACGTTGTCAGGAGCCATTTCCTAGCCGTAACGGCTTGAAATATGAGAAGGTGGAACTGCTGCCTCACACGATGGGGCACATCCGCGCGCCGGATAGCTCGCTATGGACGTGTCGGTAGATGTATATCAACCACTGTCACACGATCATGGTGAGTATGATTCGCGGGCCCAGGGTCCACGCGGAAAACACCTGCTCAGCCCGAGGACTTTCATGAATGAGTCGGATCAGTCCTACACCGTGACGCCCGATACCGCCACTACCTCACGGGTGGATCTCACTGACGCAGCCGCGGCGCGTGGAGATGTCGCGTGTGCGTCGCATACTGGACTACGTCACGAGACCAATCAGGACGCCGCGGCCCTCGGTATCGACAGCTCAGGACGCCACATTGTCCTTGTTGTCGCTGATGGCGTGTCCTCGACCGAGGGAGCCGAGGAATGCGCCAGAGTCGCCTCCCACACTGCGCGCGACTACCTCACAGCGACGATGGACCAGGGCATACCGACCAACGACGACGGCATCGTCACCTTGTTTGAACGCACGTTCCGAAAAGCTCATGAGACGGTTGCCAGTAGACCGGATCCGATCGGTGCGTGCACTCTCGCTGCCGCAATTGCTACCCAAGATCACATCATCGTCGGCAATATTGGCGATACCCGTACGTACTGGTTTCCTGACGGCGGCGACGCCATTCGCCTCTCAATTGACGACTCGATGGCCCAGGCCCAAATGGACCTCGGATTGTCCCGAGAAGAAGCCGAGAGGGGGATCGGCGCCCACGCCATCACAAAATGGATCGGTGCATCAGCTACCGATGTAACACCCCGAGTCATGGCCTATCACCCCCAGCAATCTGGATGGTTGCTAGTGTGCAGCGACGGGTTGTGGAATCACGTACCGGACAGCGATGATTTGGGCCGGCTCATGACTAGCCTCATCAGGAAGGCCCAGACCGACGGTCACGGCCACGCTTCTCCGGCAGACGTAGCGGACGGACTTATCGCCCACGCCAATAATTGCGGCGGCCACGACAACATTACGGTGGCTCTATGGCGCCGAGATTCTTGATCCAACGGTAGGTTGGTGTTCATGGAGATCAAGATCGGCATCGCCAACGCCGCACGCGAAGTCAGCATTGACGCTCAGGAGAGCGCCGAGACCATCGAACAGCAGCTCAGAGAGAGCCTGGCCCAGCCCGACGCCGTTCTCGCCTTGACTGATGCCAAGGGCCGCAAGGTCCTCATTCCGGCTCGTGGGATCGCCTACCTCGATTTGGGCCAGCCCAACAGCCGTCAAGTGGGATTCGGAACCTTCTGACCTGAGTGTCCTAGGTAGACACACTGGTTGAGCTCTGTACCTACTAGTGCGCATGGCTAGCGCGACTGGTTCCTCTGTCACCTTGGTTACTGCTGTCGACGTCACAACCTGGAACGCGATTCTCGTTGAATCGAGCAGTCAGGAATCCGGCCAGAGCACGCCCGACGCTGCCGGGTACGAGGTGCTCCACGTTTGGCCCGCCACCTGAGCCCCCTAAGCCGCTCGAAGACGGTCATGCCTTCCTGGAGCGATGTGATCCAGGAAGGCATAGCGGAAGCCTACGCGGGCTACTACAGCACAGCGGGACGCCGGGCCTCCATGTCGCAAGAGCTCCTGAAGCGCCCTCAGGGCTCCAAGCCAAGCTCGATCATGCGCTGATCGTGAGCGCCAAGTACGTCAGCCATCACCTCGTTGATGAGATCAAGATCATCGAATTCACCGCCCCCAGCTTGAGTCAGTGCAGAGGTGAGGCTCTGATGTCGAGCAAAGAGCCGCTGGGCAACTGACAAGACCTCACCTACAAGCCGCCTCGCAAAAAGAGAGTCAGCGGACCTATCTCGTTGTGCTGCAATGACCTGACGCATTGCAGCGTCCCACCTCACCCGGCTTCCAGTACCTCGCCCCAACCACGGGCCAAAGGACCCACATCCAGGACGAAGCTGGGGCTCGAGATTTGACTCAACTCGATCCAGGAAGTCAGCAAAAAGGTCTACCAAGATGTAATCGCGCAACAGTACTTGGGACCAGGCCTGGGCAGGAACGTACTCCCCCACCGAACCTATGAGAGGCTCAACTTCTGTGAGGGCAGCGCGGTCCGTGAGCCGAGTCCTAACCTCCGCCAGAACGTGCTGTATCTCGGCACTGCGATCGACGATCAGGAGCCGTTCTGCAAGCCCGGGAGCTAGCGGCATGCCGGCAACGATCGCCGAGAACCCATGCAAGGCACAGGATGCTGTAACGGACCAAAAAACCGGCGCAACGGCGGTATGGCTGGGGTTCGTGTCCTCGACGCTCACTCCAACAGGTTAGAGGGTCAATGGCATGAGAGGTAGCATGGTCGCTGGTGTGTCGAACGCGTATGCTCGCCGGTCCACACCAGACGTGGCATTTGAACGACGCCACATGAACGACACCGGGCCTTGACGGGCCCACGCACGAAAAGGCCAAGACACTGACCGAGACTACTGTTTCCGTTCCCACTTCCTTCGCCGACCTCGGCGTCCGAGAAGATATCTGCCAGGCGTTGGAAGGGGTGGGAATCGTCTCTCCCTTCCCGATCCAAGCCATGTCAATCCCGATTTCCGTCGAGGGTACCGATCTCATTGGGCAGGCTCGTACTGGCACTGGGAAAACCCTCGCCTTCGGCATCACCATCTTGCAGCGCATCACCCTGCCGGGTGACGAAGGTTGGGAAGAGCTCACTACCAAAGGCAAGCCGCAAGCACTCGTGATGTGCCCTACCCGGGAGCTGGCTCTGCAGGTGTCTAAGGACATCTCCACTGCTGCTTCTGTCCGCGGCGCACGCGTCCTCACCGTCTACGGCGGGGTTGGCTATGAGCCGCAAATTGACGCGCTCAAGGCAGGAATCGATATTGTCGTTGGCACCCCTGGACGCCTTCTCGACCTATCCCAGCGCAAAGACCTCGATCTGTCCCATGCGCGCATCGTCGTCCTTGACGAGGCCGACGAAATGCTGGATCTCGGCTTCCTGCCCGACGTCGAAAATCTCATCGGACGCACTCCGACCTCTCGCCAGACAATGCTGTTTTCAGCCACTATGCCGGCCCCGATTATGACCCTGGCACGGTCTCAGCTGAACCGTCCAGTGCATGTTCGTGCCGAAGGAGCCGACACCCAGGCCACTGTCCCTGACACCCAGCAGTTCGTATACCAGGCTCATCCCCTCGACAAGATCGAAATCATTGGACGTATTCTTCAGGCCAATGACGTTGAGAAGGTCATTATCTTCTGCCGCACCAAGCGTGCGTGCCAGCGGCTTTCTGATGACCTCAATGACCGCGGGTTCAAGGCCCGCGCTATCCACGGTGATCTCACACAGGTCGCCCGTGAGAAGGCCCTCAAGAAATTCCGTCACGATGACGCGAGCATTTTGGTAGCGACCGATGTCGCCGCCCGTGGTATTGACGTCACCGGGGTGTCCCACGTCATCAACCATGAGTGTCCCGAAGACGAAAAGACATACGTCCACCGCATTGGTCGCACCGGCCGCGCCGGCGCCAAAGGCGTCGCCGTCACCCTCGTAGATTGGGCTGATGTCGCCCGCTGGAAGCTCATCGACAAGGCTCTTAATCTCAAGCTCTCTGAGCCGGTCGAAACTTACTCCACCTCTGCCCATCTGTACGCCGATCTCGACATACCCGAGGGCGCTGGTGGCCAGATCGCCGGTGTCGGGGTGACCGATACTGACAAGAACCGGCGGCAGCACCGCCACGGCCAAGGTGGCCCCCACCGTGAGAAAGCCACGCGGCGACGCTCTCGCGATGATTCCAACGATGGGGACCGAGTACGCCGAAAGCGCATTCGCCGCCGTAACGGCAAAGTAGTCGGAGGCTCCGCGCCCGACTCAGATGCCCAACGGCCCCGAGATACCGCGCAGCAGGATCGACACGCAGTAGACAGCCACGACCGCGGTGTGGTCAGCGACCAGCGCGTGACGCGGCCGAGACGCCGACGCGCCCGGAATGCCTTGCACAACTGACCACCACATAGGCTGCAACGATCACATCTGATCCAGAATTCGGGCGGGAGGGGGTCTCGCAGTGACCGCATCACCCCCTACACTGAACAAAATGCGTGGTGCTTTCGGTTCGCCGGAAACACCGCGCACAGCCCAAACAGTCGTTCTGGAAGGTCGATGATGACCCACATAACCCAGCGGTCCCATGATGATGTTCCGCAAGGCCCCAAGATCAGCACGACTCGCGCTGATCCCCAAGCCTCCACGATCGAGGAGACCCAACCGGTCGTCGATCGCGGCGACCAAGGCTATGCCGAGACCCTGACCAATCGCCAGGTCCAGATGATGGCAATTGGTGGGGCGATCGGCGTCGGTCTGTTTCTTGGCGCAGGGAGCCGCCTGCGCAGCGCCGGACCAGCGGTGCTCCTCTCCTACGCGTTCTGCGCAGTCATCGCGTTCCTCGTCATGAGGGCACTCGGTGAGTTGGTCATTCACCGACCCTCGAGCGGTTCTTTCGTGTCCTATGCTCGGGAACTTCTCGGCGACCGCTGGGCCTACGCGGTGGGCTGGATGTACATGCTGAACTGGATGACATCGGGTATCGCTGAGCTGACCGCCATCGGTACCTACCTGCAATTTTGGTGGCCCAGCCTACCGATGTGGATACCCTCACTCGTCGCCTTGGCGATCCTCGTGTCGGTCAATCTCATCAGTGTCAAGGCCTTCGGAGAATTCGAGTTCTGGGCCGCGTTACTCAAGGTCGTGGCTTTGACAGCGTTCATCATCGTGGCCATCGGTCTAGTGGCCTCCCATGTCAACGTCGGTGGCCACCGGGCAGCAGTGTCGAACCTATGGCGATTCGACGGCGGATTCGCCCCACAGGGAGTTCTGCCCTTGGTCCTGGTAATCCAGGGCGTCATCTTCGCCTATGCCACCATCGAGTTGGTTGGCACCGCCTCAGGGGAGACCCAGAATCCCCGCAAAGTTATTCCCAAAGCCGTCCATGCGGTCGTCTTCCGACTCGTCGTGTTCTACCTAGGGTCCTTGGCCTTGCTGGCCATGTTGTTGCCGTACAACAAATACTCCGCCGACGAATCCCCCTTCGTCACGGCATTCTCCGCCATGGGAGTCGGGTGGATAGGCGACGCCATGAATATCGTCGTCATCACTGCCGCGTTCTCTTCGGTGAACTCCGGGCTGTATGCCACGGGGCGAGTCCTCAAATCGTTGGCGGCCGCAGGAGAAGCTCCAAAATTCGCTGGTACCCTCAACCGGTTCAAGACACCCGCCGGTGGCATCCTCATGACCGCCAGTGTTTTCTTACTCGGTGTGGGACTCGAATACGTCATTCCCGAGCGTGCCTTCGAGATATCCATCAACACGGCTGCAGTGGGTGTCATTTGGACGTGGGCGACGATCTTCTGGTGTCAGTTGGTGTTGCGCCGACGGGTGAACCAAGGTCTAATCACGGATTCCGGTTTCCATATGCCGGGTTATCCGGTCACGGGTATCTTCGGGATCGTCAGTCTGGCCGGGGTAACAGCCCTCATGGTGCTCGATTCTCAGAACCGAATCGTGCTGGCAGCCTCCCTGGTCTACATCGCCGTCATGCTTCTCATCTGGCCAGCCGTCAAGCGCAATAAAGCACGCCATCCCGAGCTCAACGCCCAGGAAGGAGGCATCACCTTCTAACGAGGTTCCGCGCCATAAAGACGCTGGCGAACTGGTGCGCGATCAGGCTAAGAAAACGATTCTTTCAGTACACCATCTTCATAGCTTCGCGCACCTGCGCCAACGTCTGGTCCGCCACTGCAGCAGCCTTCGCGTTACCATCGCGAAGCACCTCATGGAGGTAACCCTTGTCGGCTGCTAGTTCGACACGACGCTTCCGGATGGGAGCGAAATAGTCGTTAAGGGAAGCGGTCAGACGTTTCTTGAGAGTGCCAGAGCCACCATCACCAATTTGTTCGGCAATGGCAACCGGGTCACCGCTTTCGCACAGCGCGGTAAGCAGCAGCAGGTTGGAAACCTCCGGGCGGTTCTCGGGATCCCAAGTGATGTGACGCTCAGAGTCGGTCTTGGCCTTCTTGATGAGCTTGGCGGTCTGGTCTGCAGTCATACCAAGCTCGATGGTGTTGCCCTTCGACTTACTCATCTTGGTACCGTCCAGGCCGAGAACATGAGGGGTCGCTGAGAGCAACGCTTCGGGCTCGGGAAAGATCGGCTCGGAGGCCGCAACGCGCCCATACCGTTCATCGAAACGACGGGCGATGACGCGGGTCTGCTCGATGTGGGGAAGCTGGTCACGCCCGACGGGAACAAGGTTCGCCTTGCAGAAAAGGATGTCAGCGGCCTGATGCACTGGGAACGTGAGCATAAGACCGGACATCGGACGCTCTGACGTGGCCAACTCGTCCTTGACGGTCGGGTTGCGACGCAGCTCAGCGTCAGTCACCAAGGACAAAAAGGGCAGCAGCAGCTGATTGAGGGCTGGCAGCGCCGAGTGGGTGAAAATTGTCGTGCGAGCTGGATCAATACCGATTGCCAAGTAATCGGCCACATTCGACATGACATTGACCTGCAACTCGCCGACCCCGTCGCGGTCATAGATGACCTGGTAGTCCGCGATGACCAAGAAAGATTCAATGCCCTTGTCCTGCAGGCGTACCCGGTTCGCCAGCGACCCGAAGTAGTGACCGATATGCAGGCTGCCAGTAGGACGGTCCCCCGTAAGAATGCGCCACTTGTCGGGATGGACCGCCAAATCAGCCTCGACCTTGTCGCTACGGGTCTGGGAACGCGCCACAGTGGCGGCGTTAGATCCAATCTCGTGGACGTCGCTGGTCATCGATAATCCTTCCTCGCCGCTCCTAGCAGCGAGGGTACGCCGCCATGTAAGGCGGCCGTCACATCGTCAGTGCCGCACGCTGCGACGCCACCACGAGGCGGCAACCACAGGCGCACTCATCATGTCGGTCACTGTAGCAGTCTCACCTGACGCGAAGAATCCCACCGCGCAACTGAATCCTCGTCACCAGTTCTCGGTACGCAGTCTCACGGGTGACGTTGCACCCTAACTCGTGATCCTTTTTGCCCGAGCCGTGGTAGTCGCTTGCACCAGTCCGTACCAATCCGAGCCGCCCACCCAGATCAAAAAGCATCCGGCGGGCGGCCTGATCGTGGTCTTGATGCTCGACCTCGATCCCGTCCAATTGGTGGTACGCCGACAAGGATGCGATCACCTGTGGAGTGAGAACCTGCTGAGCTCCTCTTCCCCACGGATGGGCCAGCACAGCAACACCACCGGCATTGTGAATGAGATCGATGCCTTCTTCCAATGCCACGCTGCGTCTCGGCACATAGGCCGGTTTTCCGTCTGCTAACCAGTCACGGAAAGCTTCGTCACGGTCCTCGACATATCCCTTGGCCACCATCGCATCTGCAACGTGAGGACGCCCCAGGCTGGAAGCAGACCCGGCGGCTCGGTGCACATCGTCTACTGTCACCGTCATACCAGCGTCAGACAGCCGCTGACAGATGGCGTCCAAACGTTCTGCTCGCGACGCCCGGGTGAGGTGCAATTCCCTACCTAATACCGAATCGCTGGGACGGGCACCGTAGCCGAGTAGATGCACGTCCCGGCCACCGATATGACACGTCATCTCGAAGCCAGGTAGCAGCCGCACACCAAAACGCTGTCCAGCTGCCTGAGCCTCTTCCAGCCCATCGAGGGTGTCGTGATCGGTCAAGGCGACGACGTCCAGACCGCTCCCGGCAGCCTTCATCATGAGGCGCGTCGGTGAGTCCGTCCCGTCTGAGATTGTGGAGTGGGTGTGCAGATCAATTCTCACAATGTGACCTCCTGGCCCACGGCGGACCGCAGATCGCTAACCATCACGACGCAGTGTGCTAGATCCGGATTTGCCGCTATTGACTCCACAATACGACCGCCATGTGCCAGAACATTGTCTGTTCCAACCTTAAGGGCCCGTCGAGTCGCGTCTGACATCACTTGCAACAGATCCTCCCGCAGACTCGCCCGCACTCTGGCATCCGTCGGACGATCCTGTGGAAGCTGCTCGACGAGCCGGGTAAGGCGAATCATGTCGACGCGGCGAGCCAACGTCAGATAGGCATCAGCAACCTCATCAAGGGGGTGGCCCTCTTCCGAGATCTCAACGACGCTGAGCAACACTGGACCCCAGTGATACGCGGCAACAACCGCAGCATCCGAACGATCAAGTCCCAGCTCGGTGACCTCGTCAACCTTCTCCTGCCAGGCATCTGCGCTGTCGCCGTGCAGCAGCTCCGACAAGTTCTCAATAAGCTTGGCTACACCGTACCGGTAGGTCTCAATAGTGCCAGCGATGTCGTCAGCGCCACCGTGGTTAAGGAACCATCGCGTGGCATGCATGGCAAGATTCCGTAATGCAAGTCGAATCTTGGCGGTACGGGTAGCGTCCAAGCCGAGACGGGTGAGGTCCGTCTCGACCTTCCCGAGCCCGAACACAGACCGCGCTGCTAGCTGACATCGGATAACCTGAGCAATGTTTGCTCCGGTTTGTAGGTGCAATCGGTAGTAGGCCGTAATACCCTGCGAATCTACGAAGCGGTTCACGGCTTCGGTCGTGATGATCTCGCGGTGCAGCCGATGCGCCGGCATTTGCTCGGCAAATCTCTTCCTTAAAAGTGGCGGGAAGTAGCCCACAAGGCGGTCCGCAACAAAAGGATCCTCCGGCAGGTTCGTCGCCAGCACGGCATCACACAGGGCAATCTTCGTCCAAGCCAGCAGAGTGCACAGCTCCGGGCTTGAGAGCCTCTGCCCTGCAGCCATTCTCCGGTTCATTTCAGTGGTCGACGGCATGGTATCGACAGCGCGATCGAGGTGACCTGACTGTTCCAACTGGCACATCCACGCCTCTAACACTCCAGCGGTTGGGCCAGACGGGCTCAACGCGTTAGCCAAAGCCAGGTTCTGTGAACGGTTGTGGCGCAACACTAGGGCAGCGACATCATCCGCCATGGCCGGAAGCAGTTCATCGCGTTCCTTCTCGCTGATTCGGCCTGCCGCCACCTCAGCATCGAGAAGGATCTTGATGTTGACCTCATGGTCAGAGGTATCTACTCCGGCCGAGTTATCAATGAAATCGGTGTTGATACGGCCACCATTACGGGCATACTCGATACGGCCAGCTTGGGTCCAGCCAAGGTTTCCACCTTCACCGGCGGCCTTAGCACGGACCTCCTGTGCGGTGATACGCACCGGATCGTTGGCACGATCGCCTACCTGAGCATCGGTTTCACTCGTGGCGCGCACATACGTGCCAATACCGCCATTCCACAACAGATCGACGGGGGCTCGCAGGATCGCGGAAATGAGGTCGTCGGGTGTCATCCGACTCACCGCAGTGTCAATTCCCAGCACTTCGCGCATGCGCGGGCTCACCGGAATCGACTTCAAGGTCCGATCCCAGACGCCACCGCCCTCGGAGATAAGAGAGGAGTTGTAGTCGTCCCAACTCGAGCGAGGAAGCCCAAAGAGGCGGTGACGTTCTTGCCACGAGATCTCAGGATCCGGGCTCGGGTCGACGAAGATATGGCGATGGTTGAAGGCCGCAACCAATTTGATGTGCTTACTCAACAGCATGCCGTTACCGAAGACGTCACCCGACATATCGCCAATGCCAATGCACGTGAAATCGTCGGCAGTCTGATCGATCCCTAGGTCGGCCAGGTGCCGAGTGACGGATTCCCACGCGCCACGGGCCGTGATACCCATCGCCTTGTGGTCGTAGCCGTGCGAACCGCCAGAAGCGAAGGCGTCGCCAAGCCAGAAGCCGTGTTCGGCGGCGATGGCATTTGCGGTATCAGAGAAGGTTGCCGTGCCTTTGTCGGCCGCGACAACAAGGTACGGGTCATCACCGTCGTGACGAACCACGTTCTCGGGGGCGACGACCCTGCCCTCAACGACATTGTCTGTCAACGACAGCAGGGAGGACACAAAAATGCGGTAGCACTCCTTGCCTTCCTCAGCCCATTCCGCGCGATTCGTCGTTGAATCGGGTAAATGAGCAGGCACAAATCCACCCTTGGCGCCGGCCGGGACGATAACCGAGTTCTTGACCATCTGTGCCTTGACCAGGCCAAGTACTTCGGTACGAAAATCTTCGGGGCGGTCGGACCACCGCAGGCCACCACGCGCAATGGCACCAAACCTTAGATGGGTTCCGGACACTCGTGGCGAGTTGACGAAAATTTCGAATTTAGGCCGCGGGGCCGGAGCAAAGTCAAGATCGGCAGGACGGATCTTGAAGGCCAGCGCCCGTCGATCGCTCTGCCACCAGTTCGTACGGATCATGGCCTTGATGACGGCATGCATCGTGCGCAAGATGCGGTCATGGTCAAGGGAAGCCACGTCCTCCAGGTCAGCGAGGAAGCCCTGAGACAGTTCCTCGACTTTAGCCAACCGCTGCGGACCGGCATCATCTCCATCATCGAAAGCAGTGGGATCGAATTTTGCCTCAACCATCCCCACTAGGTCCCTTGCCAGGTGCGGGTTAGCCCGCAGAGCCCGCGCCATATAGGTTTGCGAGAAGGGACTACCGACCTGTCTTAAATACCGAGCGATACAGCGCAGCATCGCTACTTGGGGCCATGACAGTCCGGCCTCGGTCACCAATCCGGAGAAGGTGTCAGACTCACACTCCCCCTTCCATGACGCTGCAAACGCCTCGGTAAAACGGCGCCGTCCAGCCTCTTTCCATGGTTCACCGGGAGTTTGCAGGCCAAGATCGAACAGCCACACTTCTTGCCCGCGCAAGATGATGCGGTGCGGATGCTCATCGACAATCTGAACGCCCAGACTCGACAGGTGTGGCATGACCTGAGAAAGCGTCATCGGAGCCCGTTGGCTAAAAATCTTGAGCCGCAAATCGGACGGATCGGCTGGGTCATCGGGACGGTACATCACTAGCCCCAGATCATCCTGAGCCAGGCCATTGAGGAGTTCTAAATCCAGGATTCCCTGCTTGGCGGTGAACTCTTGCTTGTATTCGGGGCCGAAATCGATCCCCCGCCGGTTGCTAGGAATGCCGCTAGCCAAAGTGATGAACTCGTCATCCCAGTTCGAGGTGGCATCTGCAAGTTCAGCCTGCAATTTCTCGTCGTCGATCGGTGGTAGCACCTGTCCATCAGCAACCTTGGCTGTCACTGTGATCCGTACCAGCGAGGACTCCCCCATCATGGTGGTCGAGTCAACTTCCACCGCGCCAGTGCGTTTAGCCACAATTCCCTCAACGACGCCGACAGTGCTGGCGTCGAAACGATCTGCCGGAACAAAGACAAGAAGGTGGAAAAAACGACCCCATGGGCCCCGACGCACCAGGGCACGCAAGCGCTGCTTCTCACGCAGATCGACAACGGCCATAATAAGCGGCACGAGTTCCTCGGCAGACGCCTCAAAGAAGTCATCACGCGGGAACTCAGCAATCGTGCGAACAACCGCCTTTCCGCTATGAGAGTTAGCGCGGTAGCCAGACAGCGCGAGGATACGAGACGCCTTACCCCTCAAGACCGGAATATGGGCCACAGACTCCGTGTACGCCGCGGACCCCAGCAGGCCAAGGAACCGGTGCTCAGCAACGACGGCGCCGTGCTCGTCACGAATCCTTACCCCGATGTAATCGCGGTAACCATTGCGTTGTACTGCCGAGCGCACCGAATCCTTGGTGACGATAACGGTCGCCTTATCGTCATTATGCGGAACGGCGTCAAATCGCGGCCCCTCCTCAGCGATGCCAAGATGAGTACCTGCGACCGGAGTCATCGTCTCGCCATCAACCGTGAATTCCTGGTAGGAGAGGTACATGAAGTGATCATCAGCCAGCCACTCAAGTAACTCACGACTCGAATCGCGATCATCGGCTGGTCCTGAGGAAGCGCTGACGAGCTCAGCAGTGCGCAGCATTGCGTCATGCATTGCCCCCCAGTCATCGGTGGCACAAACAACCTGATCAAGGCACGCACACAAATCGTCACGAAGTTGCTCGGCTGCCTGTCCGATATCGGTACCAAGCGGGGCCGTCGCATCAATGTGGATCCACGACTCCGAGGCACAACCTCCCCGACCGGGCATTCCGACCGCCTCAATCGTGCCGCGGTCGCGTTTCACACCGATGATCGGATGCCGGACGTCCTCGACCCTCCACCCGTGCTTCAGCAAGCAGGACACCACGGTGTCCACAAGGAAAGGGCGGTCATCCATCACGACCTGAACAGAATTGATCTGTCCGTCTGACCATGGCGGATCCACGACGACGTCGACACGAACCGGCCCAGGCTGCAGCGCGAGCTGCACCTGATGTTCCATCGCTTGACGAATCACCTCTTCACGGTAGTGATCTCCGACAGCATGCTGCTTTTGCACAGCTGCCACGAGAGCCGGGATGACGTTATCCATCTCTGACACGATCAGGTCACCTTCGTCATGGTCACGGGGCCACCTCAACGTGGTCCTCAGCGAGAACTCTACAAGGGTCAATGGCTTCGCGTGAACCACTCTGCAAAGGCGCTGTGTGAGACGTACCGCAATCTTCCGGCATCATAGTGGCATGAACATCAATTCACGGGCCCATTTCGAAGCAACTCCCGCTCAAGTCGTCGCCATGATGACTGATCCGGCATGGTGGCAAGACGTCCACCGTCGTGCCGGTGCCACCACCAGCAACGCCGTTGTTAACGGGGATTCGCTGAGTTTGGACGTAGCTATGCCAGCGCCCAGCCAGGTCGCCAAGTTCGTCGGGTCGACTCTGACCGCCAAGCAGACGTTGACGTGGCAACCGGCCGACCCCGACGGGTCACACGAAGGTACCCTCCAGATCGTCCCCCAAGGCATGCCCGCGAAAGCGGAGGGCCACGCCTCAGTGCGTCCGGACGCCACCGGAACCGAGGTCATCTATACCGGGACGTTCACGGTATCGGTGCCCTTAGTTGGTAAGAAACTCGAAAAAGCCGCAGCTTCTCGCATCACTGATGCCTTTGACATGCAGCAGAACGCTGGTAACGACTGGTTAGCCTCTCACTGAGCCTAACCCGTCAGGTCAGGCAAGGCGGTCAGCATCACTCGAGACCACGAAAACCGTCCGGGTCGGTGCTGACCGCAGGAAGCTCTTCGGTGACGTCATGCCATGACAACTCATGCTCACCGATAAGGGTTTGGATAGTCACGTCGTTCCACGCGTCGTCAATAGTCATACCGTTGACTGCCGCCGCGGCCGCCCGCGAGTGGGCGTCGTCGTCATCAGCAAACCAGGCGGTGATCTGAGAAGGCTCAAGACCGGTCAGGGTTACTCCGCCGTTGTCGACCTCCTCATGACCGGTGATCTGCTCAGGCCGGACGTGAGCGACGAGTACCAAGCGTCGGCCTGTGTGGGTCAATCCCCACACAGAACCGATGACCATGGCGGCATGCTCGGTTTCCTCCGGATCGGTGACGTCAAGGATGGATTGCAACTCTTCGGTAACTGTGAAGGCCGTCACCCGTTCTCGCGGTGCAGCAACGAGTTGATGAGCCCGTTGCGCATTAGTCGGGATGAAGACGATGGTGGACATCGACAATTGAACCCTCCTTGGTCGGCGTGGTCCCAGATCCATGGCCCACGCTACTCAAGTGGTAACACGAACCACATCTTGGTTTGCGACATCCCGGATGGTGAAACGATTTGTTCACCAAAGTTGTCCACAGATTTCCCAAACAACTCTTCCGCTCAAGGTGTCTCATGCGCTGTCCTTAGGGCCATGACGACGACACCTTCGCCTATATCTCTGGACTCGGCACTAATAGACCATTCCGGAATCTTCCTGGAGCTTGACCGAGATTGGTGGCCTGACGAACTATGCGTCGTCTCGTCAGCGCCGACCCTGTGCCGCGACGGAGATGACTCACAAGCGCGTTACGAAGCGGCAAGACTCACTCGCGCAGTCCACATCATCATCGTAGAGACGATGGCTGGACGACGGCCCATGAGTCAGCTCGTCAAGGCCAGTAGCACTCGTGCAGTTGCCACGATGAGGCGTTGGCCTCGCGGCCCGGGTTGGAGCCGTATGCTCCTCGTTGGTGAGCCACGCGTAAGTTACGACAGCAGCCAGGTCGACGGCGTGGGGCTGCTTGACCTCAGAGGTAGAAGGCTACCGCTAGCCACCCGCCTGGTACTGGAGGATCGTGCCTGGCGTCTCGACGCCGTTGAGCTGGTCCTCAACCCCAAGGTGGCCACGTTGTTGACGTCGAAGAAAATCACCTGTGAGACCGTCGGGCTGGGATAGCAGCGGCGGCGCCAGCCACGTAGGGCTGACGCCGCCGAACACTCACCGACGCTTCTTGTTGCGGCGATTTTTCGACTTCTTCGACGATGCGGACCTTCTAGCAGCACGGTTCCCCTCACCGCGAGGAGTCTGCCCGTGCTCCGAGGTGGTCTCTGCCTCACCCTGCTCGTCCGGCGCCGAATAGGTCAAGGCTCGACGAGGACTACTCCCCTTAGAGAGCATCGAGTCAGCCGTAACCGGGTTGCCTCCATCGTCGGTGACCAGGCCGACTTGCGGACCGGTTTCAATCTCGAGGTTGAACAGGAACCCGACGACCTCCTCCTTGAAGGAGTCCATCATCGAGTTGAACATGTCGCCACCTTCGCGCTGGTATTCGACCAACGGATCACGTTGCGCCATAGCCCGCAAACCGATGCCTTCGCGTAAGTAGTCCATCTCGTAGAGGTGCTCGCGCCACTTACGATCCAACACCGTCAGCAGGACTTCACGTTCAAGCTGCCGCATAGTTGCCTCGCCGAGTTCGGACTCGCGGCGATCATAGGCCTCCTGGGCGTCGGCCTTGAAGTCTTCAACGAGCTCCTCGACGTCCTGACAATCAGCATACTCGTCAAGGTCTAGACCAACCGGGTATACGGTTCCGATCTCGTTCCACATCGCATCAAGGTCCCAGTCCTCCGAGTAACCCTCGGTGTACTTGCGAACGCCCGCCTCGACAACACGATCAGTTGTGGCGCGCAACTCAGCCTCGACGTCGGCACCCTCTAGAACCTTGCGCCGATCACCGTAGATGACGTGACGCTGACGGTTCATAACGTCGTCGTACTTGAGGACGTTCTTTCGCATCTCGAAGTTCTGCGCCTCGACCTGCTTCTGTGCACTCTCGATCTGGCGCGACACCCACTTCGATTCGATAGGCATGTCCTCAGGCATCTTGAGGGTCACCATGGCACGATCAATGACCTCGGGCTTGAATAGTCGCATGAGTTCGTCCTGCAGCGACAGATAGAATCGCGACTCACCGGGATCGCCCTGTCGACCGGAACGTCCTCGCAACTGGTTGTCGATACGGCGAGACTCGTGACGCTCCGACCCAATGACATACAAGCCACCGAGCTCCTCGACCTCGTTGTGCTCGGCCTTGGACTGCTCCTCGTACTTGGCCAGGGTGTTGTTCCAGGCAGTCTGGTAGGCCTCCTGGTCCTCGAGCGGGTCCAAGCCCTTCTCACGCAGATCAAGCTCAGTGAGGAACTCCGGGTTGCCGCCGAGGATAATGTCAGTGCCGCGGCCAGCCATATTCGTCGACACCGTAACGGCCCCCTTGCGGCCAGCCAAGGCGACGATCGCGGCCTCAGACTCATGGTGCTTGGCGTTCAACACCTTGTGCGGAACACCAGCCCGCTTGAGCTTCTCAGAAAGCAGCTCCGATTTGGCCACCGAGGCCGTGCCGATAAGGATCGGCTGACCCGCCTCGTGGCGCTCAACGACATCGGCAATGATGGCGTCAAACTTGGCATCCTCGGTGCGGTAGATGAGGTCCTTCTGGTCTTTTCGGATCATCGGACGGTTCGTCGGAATCGGAATAACGCCCAGACCATAAATCTTCTGGAATTCGCTTTCCTCAGTCTTAGCGGTACCCGTCATGCCGGCGAGCTTGTCATACATGCGGAAGTAGTTCTGCAGGGTGATCGTCGCGAGAGTCTGATACTCGTCCTTGATCTCGACGTGCTCCTTGGCCTCAAGTGCTTGGTGAAGGCCTTCGTTGTAACGGCGGCCAGCAAGGGTACGACCAGTGTGCTCATCAACGATGAGGACCTCACCATCGACGACGACGTAATCCTTGTCGCGGTGGAAGAGCTCCTTGGCCTTGATGGCGTTGTTGAGATACCCGATGAGCGGAGTGTTCGCCGACTCGTAAAGGTTCTCGATACCAAGCCTCTCCTCAACGGCGGTAATTCCGTGCCCGAGCACAGCGACCGTGCGTTTCTTCTCGTCCACCTCGTAGTCGGCGTCGCGTTCGAGTCGCGAGACGATCTTGGCGAATTCCGGGTACCACTGCTTGTTCTCTTCGGCAGGTCCGGAGATGATCAGCGGAGTACGAGCTTCGTCAACGAGAATGGAGTCGACCTCGTCAACGATCGCGTAATGGTGACCACGCTGCACGCACTCACCAAGCGAATTAGCCATATTGTCGCGCAAGTAATCGAAGCCAAACTCGTTATTCGTGCCATAGGTGACGTCGGCCATATAGGCCTCCTTGCGGGCCATTGGCGGCATGTCCGACAAGATCGCGGAGATCGACAGTCCCAGGAACCGGTGTACACGGCCCATCTGCTCTGACTGCACCCGAGCCAGGTAGTCATTGACGGTGACGATGTGTACACCCTCACCGAGCAGGCCCTCGAGATAGGCAGGAAGCAAGCCGACCAGCGTCTTGCCCTCACCGGTCTTCATCTCGGCGATGTTGCACTGGTGGAGGGCTGCACCGCCCATGATCTGAACATCGAAGTGGCGCTTACCCAGCACGCGCTTCGAGGCCTCACGCACCGTCGCGAAGGCCTCTGGGAGAAGACGATCCAGACTCTCGCCGTTGTCGAGACGCTGACGGAAGTCGGCGGTCTGACCCGCCAACTCGTCGTCGTCCATGGCGACGTAGTCCTCCTCAATGCTGTTGACCTGGCCGACAATGCGGTTGAGTCGGCGGATGATCTTGCCTTCACCGGCGTGCAGCACGCGATCCATGAGGTTCACGGGGCGGGTCCTTCAAGGAGTAGACGTCGTAACCGTCCGAGCATATGCCCGACGAGTGGCATAGGGAAGCCACCGCCCCCATCCTAGGGGGTCCTCGGCCGAACCAAGAACGCGCAGCTCGATCTACCCCATGAACACGCGGTGCCGGCATCTCTGCCATGCCGGCACCGGAAGCTGCGGAAAGTCGATTACCCCCATGACAAGCGGCGATGCGGGAAGACCCGCATCGCCGCGACCTCAAAACCTCAGTAAGTGTTACTCGTGGTCAAGGTCGAGATGGATGACGCCGTAGTTGTATCCCTTCTTACGCCGGTAGACGACGCTAGGCCGCTTGGAATCCTGATCAAGGTAGAGGAAGAAATCGTGACCGACTAGTTCCATCTCGTCGAGAGCCTGGGCCAGGGTTAGAGGAACAGCCTGGAAAATCTTCTCCTTAACGTAGATAGGGCTATCCCCGGTGACTTCCACGTCACCTGCGATCGTCCTTGTGGTGAGGATATCGGGTGCATCGTCAGTGCTCTCCTCAGGTAAAACGTCTAGGACCTGGGAAACACGCAGCCCGCGGCGGCTGCGACGACGATCCGCAGCCTTGACTAACTGGGTGCGAAGCCGATCGGCGGCCATGTCAAAGGCAACCATCTTGTCCTCCGCCTGTCCGACGGCTCGCACTACCGGCCCCTTAGCGCGCAGCGTGATCTCACACGTCATGGCCTGGTCTTTGGGTCCCTTAGTGCCTTGGGCGGTGAAAACCACCTCGGCGCGCTGGACCCGGTCCTTCAACTTTTCGACCCCGGAGAGCCTGTCCTCGACTTGGGCGCGCACGTCGTCACTGACGTGGCAATGCCGTCCCGAAACGATGACCTCCATGACAACCTCCTGTGCTGGGGTTTGCATCGGTCTTTCCGACGCTGACACAAAAAGCACGACCGCGCCCCACCCTCCAACTGGAGATCCTGGTGCCGTTCGGTCGTGCCATGTACCTACGCTAGCCCATGCGGGACGCTCCCAACAGGTATTTGGCAAGCTCCGACGTACTCGGCGACTATGCCGACAGCATTGCGATCATGCCGAGAAACTAATCATGATCACGGCCATCGCATTGCGGTCGCCGCGTCAGCCAGGACGACGATGGCCAGCACCTGCCGTCCTGACCGCGTCAAGGCGCGGCAGGCCTCCTCCACCGTCGCCCCGGAAGTGCGTACGTCATCAACGACAACCACGTCTCCACTCCCAAGATCGGCCCTCATAGATCCTCGTTGATTGGCGCTACGCTGCTTATCGCCGACCTCGAGCTGATCGGCCACCCGACGGGTTCGATGCAGCAACTGAGTCATTGTGGCATCAGGCACCGAAAGCCACTCCAAGGCCGACTGAGTCATGTCGGCGGCGTGGTCAGCTCCTCGTCTTCTTACTGCCCGGCCCGACGACGGCACTGGGACAACGTCGACGTGTCCGGGAGCGGCAGCCACGGCGGGGGCCAATCCGCAGGCCAGCCATTGGCCGAGTTGATCAGTGAGCCAGGTGGCACCGCGATCCTTGTGGGCCGTGATGATTCCCGGGATCGGACCGTAGTAACCCATACACGCGATGATCGGGGGCGGTCCGTCAAGGATGACTCGCGGCGCAGGATTCACACTTTCCAGACATGCCTGGCAGATTCCGATTCCAGGCGCTGCGCAACCGGGACAGCATGCTCCCAGAAACAGATCCGCCAAGGATTCGAGTGTATTCACGATCCATTAGTTTCGTGGTTCGGCCCGCTGCTGCGGAAGGGTCAAGCAGAGTTGGTGCCTGGGACAATCTCGTCCGTGATGCGACACCAGCCGCGATCGCGCGACTCAGCACACCGGGAAGATCTTAGGGCTATCATTCCTCCTCACCGTCCGAATAGCCAACATCGCTCGGAGATGCGGGAAGCGGGGACTCGACAATGACTCCACCGAGCTGTCTGGGGACCACCAATCGAAAGAAGGCCCCCTGGCCTGGACGCCCCCAAGCCGTCAGCCAACCGTGGTGGAGGTTCGCATCCTGGCGGGCGATGGCCAGTCCTAAGCCACTGCCGCCCACAGTACGTACCCGTGAGGGGTCGCCTCGCCAGAATCGTCCGAAAACTTTCTCGGCCTGACACGGCTCGAATCCGACACCATGATCACGCACAGCGACTCCCACCGCACAGTCGTTACCGGCCACCGTGACCTCAACCGTCTTGCCCTCAGCGTGTTCGACGGCGTTGGACAACAAGTTTCGGACGATGCGGCTGATACGGCGCGGATCTACCTCCGCGGTCTGCGCGTCCTCGGCAACGAGCATTATCGGAACACCTAGGCGATCGGCCAACGGTGTGCCGTCGATGATCTCGGATCGCACCAGCTCGCTAATGTCGCAGTCCTCAACGGCGAGTTGGGCGTCACCAGCGTCGAACCGCGAAATCTCCAACAGGTCAACGAGAAGCAGTTCAAACCGCTCCATCTGGGCGCGCATAAGCTCCACAGAACGTACTTGCACTGAATCGTCCGGGTTGGCCTCAATCATTTCCGAGGCCATCCGCATCGTCGTCATCGGCGTACGTAACTCGTGGGACACATCCGAGACGAACTGCTGCTGCAGACTAGACAACCTTTCAAGTTCATCGATGCGCCGGTGCAGCTGAGCAGCCATGTCGTTCATGGACGATGCCAGGGTTGCCAGTTCGTCGGTTCCGCGCACCACCATCCGCTCATCGAGGGCACCAGCGGCCAGCTTCGATGCCGTGATTGACGCTTGACGAATCGGCCGGGAGATGTGGCGGGTCCCCAAATAGGTTGTAACTGCAATGGCCAGAGCCATGAGGGCACCGACGCTGATGACGCTACGGCGCAGCAGCTTGATGGTGGCAACCTCCTGGGTCTCAGGAAAGATGAAATACACCGGGATGGATCGGCTGGCCTCCGGCGACCACAATGTTGACCCGACGACTATTCCAGGGACGTCCGGACGGACGTGGTCGATGTAGTGCACTGTCGTGGGGGCAGTCCACATGCCGTTGGATTCGCCTACTTTGGCCGTCAGGTCCGTCGGGACCGAATCTGGGGAAACGCCTTGGGAGGTGAGGCCGGAAACTGATCCCTGAACGAGGACGTGATATCGACCAGATTGGCTCGCGGCATCGTCGGCAAAATGGTTGAGGCGCTCGTCAAGGGATACCGTGCGCAGATCAGTGCCGCGCAATTGCTCCTGAATCCGATTGATAGTCGCAGCCGTCTCGGCGATGGCCGAGGTGTGCTTGGCGTCAATAATACCCGCCGTGGCCTGACGCACGAGGAAGAAGCCACCAACAATGAGGATGACGAGGCTACTCGACACAGTGATGGTGACCGTGCGTAGCGGCAGGGAAGACCACCACAGTCGTTGCAGCACAGTCGGCCGCGATAAACGCCAACCCAGCCGCTGACCACGACCGGCACGCCGCGTCGGGGTAATCAGCTCTCCTCCTCAGGGGCGCTGATGCGGTAACCGATACCCCGAACGGTGACGATCATTTGGGGGCGATCCGCGTTGCGCTCGACCTTGGCGCGCAGTCTCTGCACGTGGACATTGAGCAACCGGGTGTCGGTGCTGTTGGTGTATCCCCATATCTCACGCAGCAGGGTTTCCCTAGTGAAGACTTTGTTGGGGTGCTGAGCCATCGTAAACAGTAGGGAATACTCCAGCGGGGTGAGCGAAATCTCCTCGCCTCCCAGCTGAACCACATGGGCGGCGGGATCAATGGTCAAGTCCCCGACGGTTACGACTTCGCCCGCCTCATGCGGGACGACGGGCGCGCGCAACCGGGCACGGATACGCGCAACGAGCTCGGCGGACCGGAACGGCTTGCACACGTAGTCGTCGGCTCCAGCGCCAAGACCCCGGACGACATCAGGGGTGTCGGAGCGGGCGGTGAGCATAATGATTGGAACGCCTGACTCGCGTCGAATGTCCTGACAGATCTGGATACCGTTGCGCCCGGGCAACATGAGGTCGAGGAGGACCAGAGCGGGTCTGCGCTCGCGAAAGACGCCCATGACATCGCTGCCGTGGGAGACCCACACTGTCGAGAATCCTTTTTTGACGAGGACAAGCTGAAGCATCTCCGCTAGGGCCGCATCGTCGTCAACCACAAGAATCGGCCCACGATTACCGGCAGGGTCCACCATGGACCTCCTAACTGGGTTCTGGGATGGTGACATGGTAGTCCCCATACTTCTGTCCGACGATCAGTTGAGAGACGGGGTGCTGGTCGCCGTTGCGAGCAACGCAGCGGGACCATTCTGACGGCGCAGCACGGCTCGCCACAAGCCTCGCGGCTGAGAGGAGAAGACATCCTCAGGGTGAGCGACGGCCCTGATCCAGTCCCCCCGAATGAGTTCAGCCTCTAACTGTCCGGGCCCCCACTCGGCATATCCTGCGAAAATCCGGACGTCAGTAAACGCGCCTTCTACGAGTTCGGTCGGGGTGTCGAGGTGGAGCAGCCCAGTCAATCCATGAACGCGTCGCCATCCGGGAGGTTCCTCACTCGATCGTTGCACTCGAGCCAGGCAGATGGCCCCACTTGGTGACATCGGTCCGCCGAGGAAGAGATCCTGCGGCGGAGTAGCTAGATGCACCCAGCGAGGCAGTTGCCTGTGCAAAGTTCCCGCTGTGCATGGTTGATTGACGATGACTCCGAGGACGCCGTCAAAAGCCACGTCGATGAGGCAGATGACGGACTCGTGAAAAATACCCTCGTCAATTTGGCGACTCGCCACCAGCAGGTCACCAGCTTTGAAAGGATTCGCGAGCCTCACAGTGTCTATTGTGCCACCCAAAATCAGGGTATCGAGGCGCGATCATCAACGGATCCTCGCGATAGGACTGCTCGTGCTGTGAGGCTGATTGACCCGTTGGGCCACTCTGCCAGGCCTGGTCAACTAGCTTCGGCCCCCGTGAGCGCAGTGCCCACGTCTCCCCTGCTGATCAATCGAACTGAGCGCCCGTCACAGACCCGCCCCACGGCCGAAGAAACACATCTGGCCCTCAGGTTAGCATCGTTATTGTGGATCTTTTTCGCACGTGTGGTGCTCGGGGCCTTGCTGTATCTATGCATCGATGATCTGCGGGAGCCGGTTTGGGTCACAAGGCGACATGTACTTCTCCCACCCCCTCAGTCAGCTTCAGTGATGGGACCGGATGTACGTTGGCCATCCACGCCACTAGGTCCGCCATCTGCATGAGTTGCGACGTCTTGGAGTCTTATGGGATCGGATCCTCCACGATGCGTCGCGCTCGCCAAGTAGCAGGCACCCGGTACGTCGAATCGCTCTCGTCCCGTCCATGAAGATCAACCCCCAGTGCATCTCGCTGCACAAACTCCTGTTCAAACGAGTCCAACAGCACCCGATACAGGCCCCGCCTCATCACAGCAAAGTCGACGGGCTCGCCGTTCGTGGCCACGGCTCGAAACAGTCCCCTCCCCGTATACGACACAGCCCGCTTTTGGACGCCCTGAGTCGTCGATGTAGAGCATGCGATCCAGTTGGGCAGGCACGCGCCATATCTTATCGGCTCTCCATCTTGGGGATAGTTTGAGCCTTACACGGGTGGTCCCTGCATTTCCGCCAGTACTCGACGGTGTTGCTATCTTTCCTTGCCAGTGCATGTATAAAGTCATGCCTGACCACTAATTACAACCCGGCCTCGCAGGCCTGCACCCCCAGAGCTCCCTCCCATCGACATCGCGTGCAGTACCCGTGGCACTACTTACCGTCGGTCATCCACACCCCACATCCCGCCCAGAATCGGTGGATCCGGACATGCCTACGCCGCCCCAACGCCACAGCAGGGTGATCAGCCCAGCCGGGCCCGGCCGCCCGGAACCACTCCCCGGCACTGCAAAGCGGTGTGCGTAGCGTCCGGCGGCAGGCTTGGGCGCGTGTTCGCCACTGGGGCGGCCATCCCTCTTTGCTCATACGCTTCAGAGCCCGTTGGTGATCGACTGCGAGTAGACCGTCACGTCATCCTAAAGGTCCGCGCACAAGGTGTCGGTTTTTTAGGCGAGGAGGTAGCCCCACTACTGATCGGCATAGCGGTCTTCGGTAACCAGGCACCGCACAAGAGCTTCGACTACCTTACGCTTGGCCCGAGCGATGTCGCTCTCGCGACCGCGCTCGTCCTTACCTTCAATGATCCAGCGGAAGGGTGTACTCGGCGTCGACAGAGGCCAGCACCTTCACCGTCCAATCGGTGAAGGCGATGTGCTTCATGAATGTTGCCACGAGATAGCGCTGCACGTAACGGGTCATCACGGCCGTGCTCGATGTCGACCGGGTACCGACGCCGCGGGGTGGGAAGAAATGGAGCCACACCATCATCCGCTCGATCCTGGTCAGCGAGAAGTACAGGGGTGACGCACTGTGGCTGCGTCTACGGGACGGAGACTTGACATCCCACAAGCGCGCACAAGACCCGGATCTGGCAGTGTGACGAGAAGTGACCTCGATCGGTTGCGGTTGGGATGCTCGTCCTACGCGACCGCCAGCTCGAGCGGCTCTTCCAAACCGCGCTCACCCAGTTGGCCCAGTCGCGGGACTTGACCGAATGGAACCCATCTACGCCACCGGGAAGCCGGATAAACAGTCCGTCCAGCTGCGCGCCGCCACCGACGTCGGCACCCGGATGACAGGAGAAGCCATCACCGACAGCACCCGGCAATTCCAAGACCGATACGCCTACCGGCAGCACTTCGTACAGCCCCCGATATCTACCGCGCCCTATGCAACCACATCGGCACCACCCCTGACGGTCATGCCACCATGGTTTCCAAAGACGGCACGCGGATCAATATCAAAAACCACCGCCATTCATAGACAGAACGGACCACATCCCGATCCAAGGCCGAGCACCGGAAGAGCAGAAAGCTCTGTGAGCCCCCTCGGAAGAATTACAATTTGAACGTTACTAGGAATGGCCTAAAGGCAGAACTGTCAAGAAGCAGCCCAACTACTCCATGCCACAGCGAAGCGGATCTTCTAAATAGATTTTTCCTGCCTAAGAAGAACGGAAACTGTAGCACTGCAGGCCTCACCGCGTCCCACTTCACCAATACCATCATGAGAGCGTCCCTTAACAGAGACAACATCCTCAGAAATCTTCAACGCTGCAGCCACATTAGCTCTGATTGCCGCAAGATATGGGCGCAGCCTCGTGGTGCCGAGAGTAATGAAAGAGTCGAGATTGATCAGTTCATATCCGCGAGAGCGCATATATCCAGCAAACTCAGCAACAAATTCTAGACTCCGGGCGTTTTCAGCATTGGGATCATTCTCGGGGTAGTGGGTGCCAAGATCCCCATCCGCCATTGCCCCTGCCAAGGCGTCGACGATAGCATGCGATAGCACATCACCATCACTATGGGTACAAAACCCTTGTTCGGCATCCTCGATGAGAACACCCCCAAGCCACATCTCATAGCCAGCTTGGAGAGCATGGATATCATGCCCGTGCCCGATGCGTAACAGGCCAAAATCACTCATGAATCTTCTCATTTCGTTTCGATATAACGAGGCCGACAATACATATGACTTCCGGAAGCAGGCTTGACCACGCAACGCCAATTGGGGCATTGAATGCCCTGTAGGGAATCTCAAAAAGCGCAACAGCAAACATACCGCACCCCACACCCAAGGCACTCTTACCCCATTGGCGACTTACAACACTAAGCAATCCATAGGAAATTAGGGCAGCCCCAGACATCAACACCAACAACTCACCGATAGTGCCCGTCGCTCCACTAGTGAGACTACTCACATTAGCACCATAGATTCCCGAAACGATTGTGGGAACAAATAGGATAGCAGTAAATAAAGTGATAAGCCAGTTCAATCTTTCTGTGGATTCTCTGGACTTCTCCGCCTCTTCTTCTTGAACCCGCTGAGAAATCGTGGAAAGAATCTCGAAACTCTCCGTGAGCCCTCGCCTCATCAGCGGAAGAGTTTTTGAGAGGCTATCCGTCTCTTCAAGCAATACCCTTCCGATATCGGGATAACTTGAGGCTAGTCCTGCCTCATCATGGCGACGCTTTACTGCCCGTTCCGTCCACCGGATGGAGGTCACGTACTGAGAAAGGAGCCCCAATTCGTCTCTAAGCCCAGCAACATCTCTTAGAGTGAGCGGTTTCGTGAGCCATGTAAAGGCCGCATCTTGCCAGAATTCGAGCTCTCCCAACCAGGAGTCTTTGAAATACTTCTCATGATCCACTAGATCTCTAGCCCAAGAGACCTGTCGTTCAACCGGCGTGAGTCCTCCACTTCGGATCCGATCGAGATGTTCGCGTGAGCGTGAGGGCACAGCAGTATGAGGCCAAGAGACTCGTTTGGCGTCCCATATGTCCGGTGAGGCCGGATACCACAAGGCGATCAGCCCTTGACTGAGCAGTATCAGGCGCACCCAGCGCGTCCCCATCACAAGAGGCCGAGAGCGTTGCCGAGAGGAGGGAAGACTATTTACCGGGATATCGACGATGCGAACCCCAAGGCCCCTGAACTCTGGGTCGACCTCCAGCGCACGATTTTCATTGATTGCCGCACGGTCGATGCCGGGCAGAGATCGCACGAGGCGACTCAGAGTTGGGGGTAGAAACTCATCCACGGCCTCCATTGCGCGATCCTCTTCATCAGAAGAATTCCATGAAATATCGATCTCAAAAGAATAGGATGCCAAATCCGATGTCGTCTTAAAGTCAGTCAAGACACTCAGACTTCCGATATTCAGACGGTCGATGGATGGAAGATAGCAGCCCGCTACTACCTCCCACCGCCGTTCCCACACAGCAACCCGCGCTCTTGGACCACTAACTACCGCATAATGAGCGCCTGAATTGCAGTCACTAATGCTAACTAGCAGGCCAGGATCTCGCCATCTCAATGGAGCGTCCGCCATCAAACTGTTTCCTCCAGAGTCACCGAGAGAAAGCAGTGGCCATAAATGCCTCGGTGAGTCATCGCCAAGCATCCAATCCACGCTTATCAGCTGACGCCCAGAGCTGAGCGTTGTCACGCTTCTCCGGAGGCTACAATCTGCTCTAGTTTTCCGTTTTACCAACTCTGGAGTTCCAGGCCACCAATCCTCCGCTGACCAGCGAAATGGTGCAGCATGGCCGTGCACTTGATCGAATTTCAAGTCATCATGCTCAAGCCAGGGCAGCAATAGTTCGTGATTTACTTCTGCCCACATCGTATCGGCATTTGGCGTTACTATTCCCGACACGAGAGATCCTGGCACACAGTTACTTATGGGCTGCCCAGCAGTTCTATTAATTAGAATCGCCGCATCGCTAGCATTAGTTGGCCCACCTATCTCGACCCACCGTTGGCGAGTAAGCCCAGCATGAGTAAATAGGGCATCACCTTCAGAATGCGCAAGCTTCATCCTCCCGCAGCTCCACCAGTGACGAATAAACTCTACACATTCCGATTCGAAGGCTGCATCAACGTCCCAATCCGATTTTGCAGGGCCGCCGAGCGCCGCGCACTCATGGTTACCCGCCAACTGCACCCATCGATCAGGATCATTCGCAGCAAGAATCAGATCCATCCGTCGCGCAATCAAGGTGTTGCGTTCACGGAACTGCGGCGTAGCTCGAACAAGATCTCCGACTTGAATAACGGTTATTCCATCTGGCACGACCATGTCATCGCCAACACCGAGTCGATCAAGAACTTCATCAAGCACACTCAGATGCCCGCCGATATCGCCAACCACAACGAGGCTCACTCTGAAACGCGCCTCCCCACACGCTGCACACCATAAGCGCTCCCCGGATCGCAAGGCGCTTCTACTGGGAATCGAGCATGATCCTTACGCACCTGATTAAGAACGGCTTGAATGTAGCAAAACGCCATTTTCTTGATCTGCCTATAATCCTCCCGAGCCACCTCTTGCCCTTCCCAGACTCGATAGCGAGTAAGCACCTCTGGTAAAATCACTCCAGGTGAATCTTCGCTCGCCAGGAGGATCATTCCTAGATCTTCATTTGCCGCAACTGCAGGCCACCCTCCAATCCGCCTAAGCACACTGGAGCGAAGCATCACAGAGTTAGGGTGAAAAGGAAAAGGAGTCGTCCAAGCCTCGGCTAACTCCCCAGCCGAATACGCGCGCTTTTCCGTCACTGTATGCCAAGTCGAGGAACCATCGATGAGTCGCCGACTGAGACCTACCCAGCCAATCCCCAGATCTTCTTTCAGCTCATTCGCACCGGACAGAACGCCATCTCTCTCAAGCAAATCGTCACCGTCCACGACAGTTACCAGCTCACCACGCACATAGGGAAGGGCGAGGTTACGCGTGCATGAAATCCCGCTTCCCGCTCTACCACACACCACATGGTCGGCTCCGACTTCGGGGCCTGCCGCGCCATCCCAGACCAGAACCCATTCAAGTTCAATGACCTCACGAATTGCAGCAATCGAGGCGGCGGTCTCCGGCAGAAAACCAGCACGCGAAGGCGACACCGCGGTGACCACTGACAGCTGCATGCCCCCATCCTAGATCTACGTGCGTATATGTGGGGAACAAGGCTCACAGTATTTAGCCAGTGCCCCAGACCAGCCCGCATCGGAGTTGGGGCAAAACGCGGGTTGCTACTACTGGCGTGCCGAAGCTCCTGAGCGCGCCGTCCAGTATCATGGCGCATCAGCCCGCAAGCTGTTCAGCGCGCGGTGTGGAGGCCTCTTGTGATAGCCACCAAAGCTCCTGAGTTCGCTGAAACTCCATCACTGGCCCGCGTGTCCCAGACCTATCTCTGCGGGAGCCCACTAAGGGCGGACATTCCTATACCGAGGCCAACGCTTGCCCCATCTGCTTCCACCACTACCGCCTCTTAGAATCATCCATTGATGCAATGGTGAAATGATGCCTACACTTGCAGCAACACGCGGAAGGAGGAAGCATGCTCATCAAGGATCTGGCCCAGCTTGACGCAGAGAACGTCCGCCGCGATCACTGGGACAATACCTTCCCCGTGGACCCTATCGTCATCGCACGCCGCATGGGTGTCACATCGTACTTGTCTAGCGGCCTAGGTGACACGTCAGGCTTGATCGTGCAACCTGAAGGCGAGCGGGCAAAAATTTATATCAACCAGTTTGAGGCAACGGCGCGCCAACGATTTACATGTGCCCATGAAATCGGCCACTATGTGGAGCGTATGCGCAACAAGGACACCGCGTACACGTTCCGGGACCTCCGCTCCGGTAAAGCTGATACGCCTCATGAATGGTATGCAGACCACTTCGCCGCCAACCTCCTCATGCCGCAAGCCACGTTCGAAGAGCTCATAGAAGTGCACGGCGCTACCTGCGGTGACCTTGTGGACTATTTCGGTGTATCGATCAGCGCGGTTCGCACAAGAGCCCGAGCGTTGGGGCTAGCCAATGACATCTGAAGACGACACTTTTCACGATGCTAGGACAGACAGTCTCGACACCGCACCGGCCAGCTGCCTCAACGAAGACGTCACCTACTCACAAGGTGACGCTGACCTTGGCACGATGGCGGGCTCCTCGCAAACGGATACCTTAGATCGCAGGGAGCGTGAACAGGAACTTGCTCAACGTGACAGGCTGTTCAACGTTGTCATTGCGATCGTGATCGTGTCACTGTTGATTGGCCTGGGGATCATCATTGCTTACATGTGCATCGTAGGCGGCAAGGTTGATTACCGGGTGATGGTGACCTGGTATGGCGGAGTTGCCGCGCAAACCATTGGCGTGCTTGCCGTGATGGTTCGCAGCCTGTTTCCCAAAGAAATACACCGGACCCCGCCCAAGCGATAGCTTTTTCCTTCGAAGCCCGGTAGGAGTTGGTTCAGTAATGCCATCCTGTTCTTCTGCTGACGCTCTAGGCTCACTCGGAGCAGACGAAGGTTTCGCGTCGATCGATCATGGCGGTCGCGCCACAGATCTTGAACCGCCATCGGCTATGTCACGAGTTCACGAGCTGGATCATCCGTCCCCAGAAGATGCCTATGATCGCAGTAGAATCAGATACAGAGTAGCCAGCTGTGCACAGATGCTGAGCTGCGGCACGCGACTGGCGCGCCGCCATTTCTAGCTTCAGCTCGGGTAGCCTCGCGCGCATGTGCAACCTCGTCGGCAAGCGCCCCAATATCGGGAACGATTGTGATGTCTACATCAGCATGATCGACGCCCCTATCCATGGTGTCAAGGTAATCGACAACCTGCTGACGGGCATTGCGCAAGTCGCGAACCTGAGTGTGCTGATGCTCGCCAATCTCGAGCTCCCAGCCACCCGACCAGCGGGTAGCGGTAACGATGATGCTACGTCGAGGGTGTCTTTGACGGTCTTCGGCGAGCATTCGGTGTCTGGGCGATGATGGTCCGTGTAGAGCCGTTGCGCCACTTCTCGTAGTCGCCCTTACCTTGGGTTGGGGTGAAGCCAGCTTCACGCAGGAGCTTGCGGTACTTCATCGGCTTGACCATGAGCCACGTTTAGTCCCCCTATACACGCAATGTAAAGCTGGGGTAAATATATGATGACTTTGTCCGCAGCCCCAGTTGGGACACCGAGTCGACAAGCACAGTGGCGTGCCAACCACGCTCAGTGCTGTCACGCGGAACGTCACCGAGGCCAGGTGCCGCTTCCTACCAGGGCTCTGCTACGAGGCCTGAAACGTTCCGGGTCGCTGGACTTTGATCGAGCCCCACGACCTACGTGCCATGCCGTTAGGTTAGATGTATATGCATCTCCCCGCAACCTCTATGCAACCGTAGCGTGGCACATAAGACGCATCTCTGTGACACTGTGCACACTTGCCGATGCGGCCATAGCCCCTAGCCAGACGCAAAAATCCCACCCTGACTAGGGGTGGGATTTTTTATATGTGGAGATGGCGGGAATTGAACCCGCGTCCTTGAAAGACCGTCCAGACATTCTCC